>JAEEGL015692168.1_pt1 | contig 29791 bp, 22 predicted proteins | sample 9134231 | NCBI WGS metagenome assembly JAEEGL01 (sample SAMN16246548, study PRJNA631951) | gut metagenome | biome: gut microbiome; feature: rumen; material: fiber-attached | host: Bos | place: Iran: Karaj | collected 2018-10
AGGACATTCCCGACGAGGACTGGTTCAACCAGAACGACTACGCCCGCAGCATCGGGCAGCGCTCTGCCCAGCAGCAGGGCGGCGGCCAGCGCCGCGGCCAGCAGGTCCGGCTTCCCGCCACGATCGAGGAGTTCAACGCACTGCCTGCCGAGACCAGGGAGTCCCTCCTCCGCTCGGCGGTCAGGCAGCCCGGCGGGCTGGTGACCACCACCCACTACAAGTGGACCCTCATGGACCCCCACGCTCCCCAGAGCGAGAAGGACATCCTGGTCGAAGGATGGTTCTCAGGCGGCATGCCCGACCTCAACCAGCGCAACCGTCATCTTGCCACATACCTGATACAGAACAGTATATGGTGGATCGAGTACGCCCGGGTAGACGGCATCCGCATGGATACCTACCCGTACGCGGACTATGACTTCATGGTCCGCTGGTGCGACGAAATCGAGGCAGAGTATCCCGACTTCAACATCGTCGGAGAAGGCTGGTACCCGCGCAACTCCGCCGCCGGCTGGTGGCAGCGCGGCTCCGCTGTCAACGACCGCGACCCTCACCTCAAGACCGTCATGGACTTCGACCTGACCTTCACCACACAGCGTGAGATCATGAAGGAAAGCAATACCAGCGAAGGCTCCGAGGCCGGCCTCTTCAAGATGTACGAAGTCATCACCCAGGACTTCCTCTTCCCCGATCCGAACCACGTCCTGACCTTCCTCGACAATCACGACATCGACCGCTTCATGAATCCGGACGATCCGTCCTGGAAGCTCAAGCAGGGCCTCGCCTTTCTCCTCACCACCCGCGGCATCCCGCAGATCTACTACGGCACCGAGATAGCGATGTCCGGCCGCAGCGGCGGCCGCGCCGACTTCCCCGGAGGCTGGAAGGAGGATCCCGCCAACGCCTTCACGAAGGAGGGACGCACCGCTTTCCAGAACGAATGCTGGGACTACGCCAGCAAGCTCCTGAACTGGCGCCGCACGTCGAAGCCCGTCACTGAGGGCAAGCTTATCCACTACACCCCGGACAACCAGACCAAGTGCTACGTCTATGCCCGCACCGACGGGAAGAATACCGTACTGGTAATGCTGAACGGGTCCGACAGCATCCGCATCGTGGACATGGCGCGCTTCTCGGAAGTGACGAAGGGTTACACGAAGGGAAAGGATGCCGTAACCGGAGAAGTGGTGGACATCACCTCGCCGGTGGTAATGCCGGCACGCGGAGTCTACGTGCTTGATTTGAGCAAATGATAAATGTAATACTATGAAAAAGAGCATATTGACCGTCGCCTGTTGCCTTGGACTCCTGTGGGTCCAAGGCTTCGGCGCCCTTGCAGCAGATATCCAGCACATGGATCCGCCCTTCTGGTGGGTCGGGATGAAGAACCACACGCTCCAGGTAATGGTCCACGGACCGAACATCGCCGCCGAAGAGGTGAGCGTCAATTACCGCGGCGTCACGCTGAAGGACGTGGTGAAAACCGTCAATCCCAACTACGTGTTCCTTTATTTCGACGTCTCAGAAAAGGCGAAGCCCGGCACGATGGACATCACGTTCACCGGAGCCGGCGGCAAGACCGTCCAGCCCTTCGAACTCCGGGCGCGCAGCACCAAGCCCGGCGCGCAGGGTTTCACCCCGAAGGACGTGCTGTACCTGATCACCCCCGACCGTTTCGCCGACGGAGATGAGTCCAACAACACCATCGAGGGCGCCAGGGCCGACCGCTCCCGCGACGGCGGGCGCCACGGCGGCGACATCAAGGGCGTGATGCAGCACATGGACTACATCCAGGACCTCGGAATGACGACGGTCTGGCTCAATCCGGTACAGAAGAACGGCGCCAATACCTACCACGGCTACGCCATCACCGACTACTACGACATCGACCCGCGCTTCGGCACGATGGAGGAGTACATCGCCTTCGTGGACGACGCGCACGCCCGCGGAATGAAGGTGGTCATGGACATGATCTTCAACCACTGCGGCAGCGGACACTGGTGGATGGCCGACCTCCCGACCGGAGACTGGCTCAACTTCGACAACAAGTTCGTCGGGACCAGCCACAACAAGTGGACGGCAGTCGACCCGCACGCGGCCCCGTCCGAGCGCAGGCTCTTCACCGACGGCTGGTTCAACCAGGGAATGCCCGACCTGAACCAGCGCAATCCGCTCGTTGCCGACTACCTCATCCAGAACTGCATCTGGTGGATAGAGTATGCCCGCATCGACGGCGTGCGCCAGGACACGCATCCTTACATGGACGCCGAGTTCGGAGCGCGCTGGTGCAAGGAGACAATGGAGGAGTATCCTGACTTCAACATCACCGGCGAGACCTGGTATCCCGTCGGAAGCGGCTTCCCGGCCTGGTGGCAGCACGATTCGCCCCTCAATCCGGTCTACAATTCGTACCTGAAGACCGTGATGGACTTCAACCTGGCATTCCTCGCCCCCGACGCGTTCGCGCAGCCCAACAACTCCGCCGACGGCGCGGCCACGGGACTCTTCAACATCTATGTGTCGATGGCCAACGACGTGCTCTACGCCGACACGGACAACATCCTCGTTTTCCTCGACAACCATGACCTCGGGCGCTTCTCGCGCAAGGAGGACGTAGGCCTGAACCGCTACAAGCAGGGCATCGCGTTCCTCCTTACGACACGCGGCATTCCCCAGATCTATTACGGCACCGAGCTCCTCTTCAAGGCTACCAAGCAGCAGGGTGACGGCGCCATCCGCATCGACATGCCCGGCGGATTCCCCGGCGACACCCGCAGCGTATTCACGCGCGAAGGCCGCACCGCCGAGGAAAACGAGGCTTGGGACTATATGCACAGCATCCTCCAGTGGAGGAAGGGTTCCAAGGCGATCGCCGAAGGAAAACTCATCCAGTACGCTCCGCTGCGCGAGCACGGGGACTGCTATGTGTATGCCCGCATCAAGGACGACAGCACCGTCCTGGTGGTCCTGGGAGGCTCGGACCGCGACGTTGACATCGACCTGTCCCGCTACAGCGACGTGATCGGCAATTACACTGCCGGCAAGGACATCGTTACCGGAGAGGTCCACAGTATGGTCGGAAAGCTCCACGTGCCCGCACGCGGCACATACATCTTCGACCTGTTCACGCCTGCGATGGCGGTTACCCCCGGCTCGGACATCCCCGCCGCGCCGTATGCCGCCTTCTCCGAAGGAATGATCGACCGGATCCAGCCGCAGGGATGGCTGAAGGAGATACTCGAGCGCCAGCGCGACGGCCTCACCGGCCACCCGGAGGCAATGGCCTATCCCTACAACTCCGTCCTTTGGGCAGGCAAGCTGGAGAGGGATTCCGAGTCCCGTGGAGCCGACTGGTGGCGCTTCGAGCAGACCGCGTACTACCTCGACGGACTCACCCGCCTGGGATTCCTGCTCGATGACAGGAAGTTCCTGGACATCTGGCAGCAGAACATAGACTATGTCCTGGACCATCCCCTCCCGGCACAGAAAGGCACGCCGCCGGACCCTGCGCAGCAGGGATTCCGCGGCCGCGGCGGACAGGGCGGACAGCCTCAGGGCGGGCAGAACGGCCAGAGGCCGCAGCAGCAGGCCGGACAGGGCCAGAGACCGCCGCAGCAGCAGGCCGGACAGGGCCAGCGTCCTCCCCAGGCCGGAGGCCAGGGCGGACAGAACGCCCAGAGGCCGCAACGCCAGGCCGAGGACTTCAACGCCCAGGTGTCTGCAGACCCCAGGGCGCAGCAGCGTGCCGCCGAGCAGGCGGAGCGCCGCGCCCGTCAGCAGCGCATAGCCGCGGCCGACCGCCCGGAAGGCCGTCTCGGCCCCGAGACAGGCTCCATGGCCTGGCCCTGGGCGGTTTTCTTCCGCGCAGTCAAGGCCTACTACGAGGCCACCGGCGACCCGCGCATCCCCGCAGCCCTCGAAAAGAACTACCTCTCCTACACGGTTGACGAGCTCGCGATGAACCGCTTCGTCGTCAACGTGGAAGGCATGCTCTGGACCTATTCCATCACCGGGAACCGCGAGCTCCTCGACAGGGCTGTCCGCGCCTGGAACGAGGGTGCGTCCGACATGACCCAGCAGTCCGCCCTCGACGAGACGGTGTTCACGATGCACGGGGTGACCATGAACGAGCTCCTCAAGATTCCCCTCCTGCTCTACGCCTATACCGGAGAGCAGCGCTACCTTGACGCGGCCCTGAAGGCCGAAGCTAAGATGGAGGGCCCGAACATGCTCATCGACGGCATCAACTCCTCGTCCGAGTCCCTCGCCGGCAACGATCCCCTCGCCAGCCACGAGACCTGCGACGTGTCGGACTACACCTGGACTATGGGCTACTACCTGATGACCACCGGCGACGGCAAATGGGCCGACCGCATCGAGAAGGGCATCTTCAACGGCGGCCTGGGCTCCATCACCAAGGATTTCAGGTCCATGCAGTACTTCTCCTGCCCCAACCAGGTCATCGCGACGGGCAATTCCAACCACAACCGCTTCAAGCACGGCCTCACCTGGATGGCCTACAGGCCCATCCACGAGACCGAGTGCTGCATCGGCAACCTCCACCGCTACATGCCCAACTACGTGGCCCGCATGTGGCTGCGCGACAGGAAGGGACAGCCGGTGGCGGCGCTTTACGGCCCTTCGTCGGTCGAATATGACCTCGGAGGCGGAGTTTCCGTCCGCATTGAGGAGAAGACCGGCTACCCCTTCGAGGAGCAGGTCCGCTTCGAATTCACCTTCTTCGAGAACGGAAAGCCTTCCAACAAGGCGCACAACATGGATTTCACATACAGGATTCCGGAGTGGTGCAAGGCTGAAAAGGCCGGCTTCAAGACCGTCAGCAAGCAGTGGCGCAGCGGTGACGTATTCACCGTCAGCCTTCCCATGGAGATAGAGGTCGTGGACAATCCCGTCGCAGGTACTTCCGTGCAGCGCGGCCCCATTGTCTATACCTATGCGGTCCCCGCAAAGGTCGAGGAGGACCCTCAGGTTTATTCCAACCTCGCCGGAAAGGTGTCGGCAAACCCCGACTTCAAGAGCTGGAGCATGACTCCCGCGGGCCCTTGGAACTATGCCATCGTCCGCAACCGTCTGGACGGCCTCAAGGCCGAAGCTACCGGAGCCACAGGGTTCCCCTTCGATCCTGAAAGCGTACCGATGAAGATCCGCATCCCCGTGATGAGCGTCAAGGGATGGACCCTGCAGGACAACCGCTACACTCCCGCCCTTCCCGAGAAAGTCGAGACCGAGGGCCAGGTCCAGTATGTCGACCTGGTGCCCTACGGAAGCACCACCCTCAGACTGACGATATTCCCCACGACTGAAAGATAAGAGCCATGAGAAGGATAGTCAGAACCATCATCCTGAGCATCATGCTGGTCATGGTGTTCCTTCCCGCCGACGCCCGCCGGAGCAGGAAGAAAGCCGACGCTCCGGAAGTGAAGTATGTCTTCTACATGATCGGCGACGGCATGGGCATCAACCAGGTCATAGGTGCCGAGCAGTACAACGCAGGCACAGGATACGGCCCGGAGGAGATCAATTTCGCCCATTTCCCGGTCAGGAATTTCATCTCCACCGTGTCCGCGTCCTCGCTCGTCACGGACTCCGCGGCCGGAGGCACCGCCCTTGCCACTGGAGTCAAGACCTACAACAACGCAGTCGGTGTCGACATGGACGGCAATCCCGTCTCCAACCTCGTGGAATGGGCCAAGGAAGCCGGATACGGCACGGGCGTGGCGACCACCGTAGGTGTCAACCACGCCACGCCGGCCTGCTTCATCGCCCATACCGGCCAGCGCGGCAATTATGAGGAGATCGCCTACCAGTATCTCCACGCTCCGGTAGATTTCGCTGCGGGAGCGGGGTTCATCACCGAGCGCAATTCCGGCCACGATGCCGCTTTCTTCGAGACAGAGTCCCGCGGAGCGGGCATCAAGGTCCTGCGCGGCCCCGGACGCTTCGAGGGGATTGAAAACATCCCCGGACGCGTCCTCTGCCTCAGCGGCAAGGCCCAGACAGAACTCCCTTATGCCATCGACCGCAAGGAGGATGACACCACCCTGTCCGACTTCGTGGATGCCGGCATCAGGTATCTCGACGCCCGCTTCGGCGACAAGGGTTTCTTCTTCATGGTCGAAGGCGGAAGGATAGACAACGGCGGACACGCCGACGACGCCGCTGCCTGCTTCCGTGAAGTAAACGACTTCGCGGCGGCCATAGACGTCGTGCTCGCCTTCCAGGCGCTGCATCCGGACGAGACCATCATCATCGTCACCGCCGACCACGAGACCGGAGGCCTCGAACTCGGCTCCGGACAGTACGAGATGCACCCCGACAGGATGGCGACGCAGACAATGTCGATGGACGCCATCAACGCGCGCTTCCGCGAAGCCTTCTACCCTGCCCGCCCTGCCGGCGGTCAGGGACAGGGCCGCGGCCAGCGCCAGCAGGGCCAGGGCGGCCGTCCCCAGGGAGGGCCCCAGCAGGGCCCCGGAGGACGCCCTGCCCAGCAGGAGTATACTCCCCCGACCTGGGACCAGGTGAAAGCTTTCTTCAGCGAGAATCTCGGCCTCTGGACTACCGTAGCCGTGGACAGGCGCACCGAGGAAGCCCTCAAAGCCACCTATGACAAGACTTTCGGTGCCGGAGGCAACCGCGAGAACAACGTCGCGAACCTCTACTCAGTCAATACCACCCTCGTCTCCGACGCGGTGGGTTACCTCAACAAGACCTCCGGCTTCCAGTGGAGCCACGGCGCCCATACGGGATCCCCGGTCGGTCTTTATGTGTACGGCAAAGGCGCTGAAGCCTTCATCCCGGTGACCGACAACGCCCAGATAGCACCCATCATCGCCACACTGGCGGGTTATAACAAATAGATGCCATGAAAAAGATATCCTTAATCCTTTCCGTCGTGCTGCCCCTGGCGGCCATATCCTGTTCGGGATTCAACCCTTCCAAAGTCCCCGATGCTCCGGAAGGCGCGCTGGCCCATGTCGAACCCCTCTCCTGGTGGACCGGGATGAAATGCCCCCTCCAGCTGCTCGTCAACGGCCCTGGCATCAGTGCCTGGGACGTCAGCATCGAAGGCGGCAGCGGCGTGAAGGTCAAGGCCGTGAACAAGGCCGAGAGCGCCAACTACCTGTTCGTGGACGTCGACGTGCCTGCTTCCGCGAAGCCCGGCACGTACTGGCTGGTCTTCACCAAGGGAAAGGACTCCTTCAAGTATCCTTACGAGATTTCCGCGAGACGCAAGGGCTCCGCGGACAGGGCCAGCTTCACGACCGCCGACCTGATCTACCTCATCATGCCGGACCGCTTCGCCAACGGAGACCCTTCCAATGACAGCACTCCCGACACGGCCGAAAAAGCCGACCGTTCCTCCATCGGCAGCCGCCACGGAGGTGACCTCAAGGGCATAATCGACCATCTGGACTACATCGCCGACCTCGGCGCCACGGCCATCTGGAACACCCCGCTGCTCCTCGACAACGACCGCCGCGGCTCCTACCACGGCTATGCCGCTGCGGACTACTACAAGATCGACCCCCGCTACGGCGACAACGCCCTCTACAAGGAGTTCGTATCCAAGGCCCACGAGAAGGACCTCAAGGTCATCATGGACATCGTGACCAACCACAGCGGCACCACCACCCACTGGTGGGCCGAGGACCTGCCCTTCCAGGACTGGATCCATCAGTTCCCTTCATACACCGGGTCCAACTACGCCTTCTCGGCCCTGTCCGACCCCCACGCCTCCAAGCGCGACGCGATGCTTATGGACAGCGGCTGGTTCACCCGCGGCATGGTCGACATGAACCTCGACAACCCCTACCTGCTGCAGTATTTCAAGCAGTGGGCCATCTGGTGGATCGAGTACTCCGACCTGGACGGCTTCCGCGTAGACACCTATCCCTACAACGAGAAATACCCCATGGCCGAATGGTGCAAGGCAGTGACCGACGAGTATCCCGGCTTCAACATCGTGGGTGAGTGCTGGATCGGATCCCCCGCTTCGATCGCCTACTGGCAGAAGGACGCCCCCAACTCCGACGGCTTCAACTCATACCTCCCGTCCGTGATGGACTTCCCGCTCATGAACGCGGCCAACTCCGTGTTCGGCGCGCCGCAGGGCGGCCGTCAGGGCGGTCAGGGCCAGGGCGGACGCGGCGGCGGCGGCAGCAGCGCCAAGGCCCTCTACGACGTCCTGGCGCAGGACTACCTCTACCATGACCTGAGCCATCTGATGATCTTCACCAGCAACCACGACACCCGCCGCGTCGGCGACATCGTGGGCAAGGACCCGGCCCGCTTCAAGGCCATGGTGACCTTCTTCGCCACCACCAGGGGCATACTCCAGATCTTCTCGGGAGACGAGATGATGTTCTCCTCGGCCGACCTGCGCGCCGGAGACCCCGGCCTCAGGGTCGATTTCCCCGGCGGCTGGGAAGGCGATGCGTTCGACTTCTTCACCGATGAGGGACGCGCCGCGGCCGACGTCGACTTCGACGGCCAGCCCATCGAGAAGGGAATGCGCAAGGATGTCTACGATTATTGCCGCAAGCTCTTCAGATGGCGCAAGGATGCCGAAGTGATCCACACCGGCAAAACCCTGCACTTCATCCCCGGACGCGGCGGATACGGCTATTTCCGCTACAATGACACGGATACCGTGTTCGTGTTCATCAATCCTTCCGCCACCGAGACGGCCCGCATCCCCTGGAGCGACTACGCAGAGATCACGGACGGACTCGGCATCGGCACCAACGTCATCACAGGCGAGAAGGTGACGCTCTCCGACTCCACCGAGGTCGGCCCCATGGAAACCATCGTAATCGAATACAAGAAATAATATGAAGAGAATACTGATTTTGGCAGCCTTGCTGGCAGCCGCCTTCACGGGTCACGCCAAGAACGACCCCGTCGCCTCCGCGCAGGCCCAGGTCATAGCGGGCAACGCCCGTTTCACCGTACTGACCGACAGGCTCATCCGCATGGAATGGTCCGAGAAAGGCGTTTTCGAGGACAATGCCACCCTGGCGATTGTCAACCGCAACCTTCCCGTACCCAAGTTCACCTCCACGAGGAGCGGGGACGGCGTGGTCATCCGCACCTCCGCGGTCACGCTGACCTACAAGGGCGGGAAATTCGCCGAGGACAACCTCTCCGTATCCTTCAAACTCAACGGAAAGACCGTCACCTGGCATCCGGGCCTTGAGGCTACCGGCAACCTTATGGGTACAGCCCGCACCCTGGACGGGTGCACCGGCCCGGACCACATCAACAACAACGACCCCATGGAGCTGGGTATCCTCTCCCGTGACGGCTGGGCCGTCGTGGACGAGAGCAAGCGCCATCTCTTCGTCCCCAACGACAGCGACTGGGGCGAGTGGGTGGCCGTGCGTCCGGAAGGCGAGGTCCAGGACCTCTACATCTTCGCCTACGGCCACGACTACAAGGCCGCTCTGGCCGATTTCACCAAGGTGGCGGGCAAGATCCCGATGCCTCCGAAATTCGTCTTCGGATACTGGTGGAGCCGCTACTGGGCATACAGCGACGAGGAGTTCCTCGCGCTGGGCAAGGAGTTCCGTGACCGCCGCATCCCCATCGACGTGATGGTCATCGACATGGACTGGCACCAGACATGGCAGTCCACGAGCCGCAGGCTGCGCCGCGACGAGGTGGGCCAGAACGTCGGCTGGACCGGATATTCCTGGAACCGCGACCTCTTCAACGACCCCGAGGCTTTCCTGACCGAGCTCCACGAAGTGCTCCATCTCAAGACCTCCCTCAACCTCCATCCCGCCTCCGGCATAGTCCAGCGCGAGGATGCATACCCGGCCTTCGTGGCTGACTACCTCTCGCGCACCGACGATTACGACGGGCCGGAGGGCTACATCTACAAGGGCGGCGAGCAGCAGGCTAACGGCAACATCGCCAAGAAGGGCTATCACGCCCCCGTCCCCTTCCGCATGGACCAGGTGGCATGGGCCGACGCTTATTTCAACTCCGTCCTCCATCCACTGGAGAAGCAGGGAGTCGACTTCTGGTGGCTCGACTGGCAGCAGTTCAAGGAGAGCAACTACGTTCCCGGGCTGAGCAACACCTTCTGGCTCAACCACACGTTCTTCAACGACAAGGTCCGCCGCAACTCCGGCAAGCCCGCCGAAGAGTCGGAGCGTCCGATGATCTACCACCGCTGGGGCGGTCTGGGAAGCCACCGTTATCAGCTGGGATTCTCCGGAGACACCAACATCCGCTGGGAGGTGCTCGGCTATCTGCCGTATTTCACCGCCACTGCCTCGAACGTCGGCTACGGCTACTGGGGACACGACCTGGGCGGCCACATGCAGCGCGGCCAGATCCCTACCGATCCCGAACTCTATACCCGCTGGCTCCAGTACGGAGTGTTCTCGCCCCTGTTCAAGACCCATTGCACCAGCTCCGCCATCATCGAGCGCAGGTTCTGGGCATTCGAGGACCACTACCAGTACATGAGGGACGCCGTGGAGCTCCGCTACGCCCTCAGCCCGTATATCTACGACATGGCCCGCAAAGCCTACGATACGGGAGTCTCCCTCTGCCGTCCCATGTACTACGAGTATCCCGAGGATGAAAAGGCGTACACCTGGAAGGAGCAGTATTTCTTCGGAGACAACATCCTCGCCGCGACCGTATGCGAGCCGCTGGATTCGCTCTCCGGCAAGGCCAACCGCTCCGTATGGCTCCCTGCCGGGAACGACTGGTACGACATGGCCCACAAGCAGACGCTGAAGGGCGGCCAGACCCGCAACCTCCAGTACACCATCGGCGAGATAGCCTGGTTCGTCAAGGCCGGAGCCATCATCCCTCTGGCTGCCGAGGGCATCCAGAACCTCCAGGAGAAGAGCAATGCCCTGCGCATCTACATCGCTCCGGGCACAGGCAAGAGTACCTACACCCATTACGAGGATGACGAGGTAAGCCAGGCCTATCCCGACTCCTACGCCACGACCCTGATCACGAAGAGCGCGACCGGCTCCGGCTGCACGGTGGACATCGCCGCGCGACAGGGCTCGTACAAGGGAATGGCCGCGGACCGCGACCTGACCATCGTGCTCGGCGGTCTTTCCCGCAAGCCTTCCGCCACCCTCGGCGGCGCGGCTCTGGAGTGCAAATGGGACGCTGAGACGAAGGAGGCCAGCATCAAGCTTCCCGTCCAGTCCGCCAATACCCCCGCAAGAGTTACGGTAAAATATTGATTATGAGAAACTTTATGTTATTCCTTCTGGGCGTGGCGCTGGCACTTCCGGCCTACGCCCAGAAGATTGTCACATACCCGGAGATACCGGGCATGAAGACCAGTACCGACTATTCACTGACCGCCGGCGGCAAGTCCGTCTGGGTGGAGCAGGTGGGTCCTGACGGGATGGAAGGGCTGCACGTCGCCAATTTCTCGTGCGACGGGCCCCTGACAGTCACCGTCGAAGCCCCTTCCCCCATCGGGGAGTTCTCCATCCAGCCCAAGAGCGCGGGCATCAAGGCTTCCGTCAGCGGAAAGCGGCTGACGTTCAGCCTCGACGGCCCCCGCAAACTGTACATAAGGATAGACGGAAGGCCCTACCTGGCCGTCTTCGCCAATCCGCTGGAGACCGAGGTTCCGGCTCCGGATGCGCCCGGGGTGCGGTATTTCGGCCCCGGCGTCCATGATGCGGGCCGCATCACCCTGGAGGACGGGATGACCCTCTACATAGCCGGCGGCGCACTGGTCAACGGAAATATCAACGGCACTGCCAGGAATGTCAGGATCCTCGGCCGCGGCTCGCTCGGCGGCAACCTCAGCGTAAGCGGCTGCGAGAACCTCACCGTGGACGGCATCTTCATGCGCAGCACCAGGGGATGGACCAATACCGTCACCAACAGCGTGAACACGGTCTACCATAACGTCAAGGTTTTCTCCCATACGGGGACCTGGGGCCTCGACGGCATCAATCCCGTGTCCAGCAAGGGATTCCTCATCGACGACTGCTTCATCCGCACCCGCGACGACTGCATCGCCGTCAAGGCCAACGGCAATCCCGACAACTTCGACCTCAGCTGCCGCGACGTCACCGTCAGCGGCTGCCTGCTGGTCGGCTGGGACCATGCCGACGGCATGACGATGGGATTCGAGCTGAACGGCGGGATCGTGGAGAATGTCCAGATGAAGGACTGTGACATCCTGCGGGCGCGCGGCTCCGGCCGCACCGGCGGCCACGCCGCGTTCAGCATCGTCTGCGACGGTCCGTCCGAGGTCAGGGATATCTACTATGAGGACATCCGCGTAGAATCAGACATTGAGTACAAGAATCTGGAAATAATCCTTACCGAAGGCGAACGTTACGGCAACGGCCGCATGGGCTCCATCAAGGGGGTCCACTTGAAGAACGTCAGCTGGGAGAATCCCGTCAAGCCGTTCACCCTGGTCGGACATCCCACGCGATTCGTCGAGGACATCACCTTCGAGGACTGTACCGTGGGTGGAAAGCCGCTGACAGGGCTGGAAGATGCTGATTTCCAGATAGAATTCGTAAATGGACTGAGCTTCTCGCCCGGCGGGCCCGCGGTCATCGACCGCTATCCCAACGAGCCGCAGGGCGGCCGCGTCCCCGGCCAGCGGGGCGGCGGCCAGCGCGGCCAGCAGGGACAGCAAGGCCAGCAGGGACAGCAAGGCCAGCAGGGCAGGCGCCCGTAGGCCGGTCAGTCTAACGGTAGGGAATCATCACCGGGACCGGAGCCAGGCCGAGCACGGAGTACTCTGCTACTTCGCGCAGACTGGCGGTCATGTCCGGGTCCAGCCCGCAGGAAGACGCATTCCCGTCGAACGGTTTACCGTATATCAGCAGATAATTCACACAGGCCTTGAGATATGATCCAAGGTCTGTCTGGTGTTTGGCGTCGTCTGCCAGCAGAGGGACCTCCGGGCACTGTTTCCGGGCCAGGGCGAAGGCACGCCCGATATAGGACACCTTGGCCTTGCAGGCCTTCGCCAGGGCCTCCGTACCCTTGTCGGACAGGCGGTCGAAGGCTTCCAGCGAGCCGAAGCCGCCGAAACCGCCGGCCGGATAGGACCAGGTGCTCTCTATGAAGATGACCGCCTTGGGGGAATACTGCCGGATACGTCCTGACAGTTCCTTGGCATCGGCCAGGACGTAGGGATATTGCTTGGGATTGGAACCGTAGCGGGCATGGAGCTGGCTCTGGTTCTGGAGGAAGACATAGTCGAACGCGTCAGCAGGACTCGGACGCTCTATTGCATTGAGCGTCTCGTCCCTCTGCAGATGGCGAGCGAAGGTGAAGCCGCCCACGTACTGTGCGTTCATCCTTATGAAATGTCCCTGGCTGGCGGCCAGGTCCACGAGCTTCTTGTGGGCGTCGCCGACATAAGTGAAGGAGTTGCCGATGCAAAGGACCCTGAGGGTGTCCTTCATCTGTGCGGAAGCGGTGGAACATATCAGTGCCAGCAGGATACAGAGGTGGAGCAATCTTTTCATAATCGATGGATCTATCTTTCTCAAAGATAGTGATTTCCTCCGGAATATCATAGGGCTGCAGGGCATTCCGGACAAAAAAAGGAGGACGCCCCCGAGGGTACCCTCCTTCCTTGATCTATGACAAGTTTATCTGAAAAGATTCCTAGAATCCGAAGCCGCCGCCGAAGCCGCCCATTCCGCCGCCAAAGCCACCGAAGTCACCTCCGAAACCGCCGCCGAAGCCGCCCATTCCACCGAACTGGGCCTCCATCTTGATGCGCTGGTCGGTCTGGTAGTGCTTCTTGGCCTTGTTCCATTTCTTCATCTGCTTCTTGTCGAGGACACTGGCGAGGGCATTCTCGTATGCCTCCTGATTGTCGGCGATATCGTTCATCCTCTCCTGCATCTCGTTCATCATGGACATCATCTTCTCGCGGTCCTCAGCGGAGAAACTGCCGGGATCGAAGCCCGCGGCGCCCTGGCCGTTGGCCATGTTGTTCATCGCCTCCTCGGCCTCCGGGGGCAGGACGACGGGATACTCGACTTTGCCGAGATACTGCTTGTTGATTTCCAGGACCTTGGCGGCCTGTTCTTCATTGAGTGCGTAGTCGGAGACCATGCCGTTGGTGTATTCAACTATGGTTGCCTCGGGGAGCTCCATCTGCATGTTGGAGAAATCGAAGCCGGGCATCTGCGCGAACATTACACAAGGGAACGCTGCAAGGACGAGAGTGAGGATCTTTTTCATATCTTTCCGTTTTAATTGTTGTCAAAAATAAATGTCCGGCGTTCGTGAACCGGACATTATCTAAGACATATCTCTTTCCCGCAGGTTTAATCCGACGGCGAAGAATTTTTGGATTATCTCTTGTAGCCCTCGAGATTGGCCTTGACGGTTTCCCATTTGTAATAAGGGCCCTGGAAAGGTTCCAGGCCGCGGAGGAGGCGCTCCTGCTCCTGGTAGAGGAACTTCACCAGGACATCGCCCGCCTTGTTGCGGTAGAAGATGATCTGGAGGTTGCTCGCCATGGGTATATTCCAGAAACCCAGCCATTTATCGCAGATCTCCTCAGCCGGGATACGCTCGCCGACGCCCTCGATGCCGAGGTAGTTGACCAGAGCCATCAGCGGATAGTCGTGGCCGAAACGGAGGTCGGCGCAGTAGCGGCCGGTGGCGATGCACTCGTCCGCCTTGGCCACGATGTCCTCGACACAGGACTTGGCCATCGGGACGCGGTCATTTCCGGACTCGACGGAGTTGCAGTGGCCGGTATAGAGCATGACGTTGCTCTGCGCCCAGCGCCTGTAGAGCGCGTCGAAGGGCAGGAAACGGAAGAGGTTGTCGGGAATGTCGAAGTCCTCCGAGATGATGGCGGTGTTCCAGACGTTTTCAGTCAGGCTGCGCGCGCTCTTCACGAACGTGCGCGCCTTGGGCACGTCGGTGAAGATGCGGCTGAGCACGCCGAGCGTGTCGTCGGGCATGGCCCGGACGACCTGCATCGCCTTCATCATGGCCGGACCGGTCTTCTGCTGCCAGCCCTGCTCGTTGTTGATGTAGAGCTGGAATGCCTCGCCGGTGTCAAGGTAGAAATGAAGCTTGGGATTCTGGCGGACAAGCGAAGTCGTAAAGGCATTCATGCTGATGAGGCAGCGCTGGACCTGGCTGCCGAACGCACGTACCATCTTGTCTCCCTTGAACACCTCGGGATAGCGCTTGAACATGCGCTCGGCCAGGGCGTCATGCTCACGGACGCCGCGCTGCGACAGGCGGCCGTCCATACCGCCGTAATACGCAAGTACGAGGCGCGTTGCGGCCAGGAGGGAGTCGCCGCCGGGGGTAAGGATACCCATCTGCTTGCCCTGCTCGAGGGTGGCGATCAGGTCCTCATAAGCCTTGCCGCCCCAGTTGGAGCGGGAACCGTGACGGCCGTAGTGGCTGATATAGAAAGGTTTATATCCCTTGGGAGGCTTCGTGTCGTGAATCTCGCGGAACTCGTAGGAATTGGTATTGTTTCCTGCCCTTGAAGGATCCTCCATCAAGGCTTTCACGGCTGCTTCGGAGCGGTGAGGCTGCGCATAAACTGCGGCCAGGCTCAACAGCATGGCCGCCATCAAGGCTATCTTTCTCATTGTCTAGATCCTGTCTTTGAGGAGGAAATAATACACGACGAAACCAACCCAGCTGAAAGCAAGGACGGCGATGGAAAGGAGAATCTTTCCGATAAGGCCGAGCTTGGGCTTCTTGAAGATGTCGAGGACGCACCAGATGGCGATAACGATACCGAGAATGTAAATAATCTTTGCCATTTCGTTGAGGTTTTAGAAATTTCTTCTAAATGTAATCATTTTTCCGCAACTATTTCGCAGTGCTCACACTTTTTTCATCTTCACCCCTGGCTTCCTTCCATGTTCTCACGACCTTTGACCCACCGTCATGATCTGCCCTGTTTTCTGCTTATGGTGTTGTTGTCAAACCACACTTTATTTATCCCCGTCTTTTCCCGCGAATCCCTAGAAGTGCGGAAGGACAAAGGAGAATGGAGGACACACAAAACGGCTGGCCGATTTGGGGCTATGGGAGGAGGCGGGAGATAATGGCGTCAGAAATGAAGAAATGATCCTCCGGGATACGTATCCAAGGATCAGTGGAAGGGATGAGCTGGAGAGAGCCGTCGGCGAGGAGGGAGTCGACGGGGGCGGAGGGAGAGAGCCGGCGAAGCAGGGAGAGCGGGAGACCGCGGGATGTACGGAGTGCGAGCATGATGGTCTCTTCGGCGGCCTCCCGCTCGGAGAGGGCTTCGCACTCTGAATGCCATAGTAACAGTTTGCCTGAGGCGTCTCGACGAGCCAGTTCCTGGCTGTTCCAGGAGCGGATTCCGGAACAGGAGGAGGGGAAGAAGCGGGAGCCGGAGACGGAAAGCGAGAAGGAGTGGGCGCCGGGGCCGAGGCCGACGTAAGGGACGCGGCGCCAGTAGGCGCTGTTGTGGACCGCTTCGCGGCCGGGCAGCGCCCAATTGGATATCTCGTAGTGATGATAACCGGCTTCGGAGAGCATCCGGCAAAGGGTGTCGTACTGGCGGCGGCATTGCTCGTCGGAGGCTTCGACATAGCGGCCGCTCCGCACCATTTCCTCCAGGGCACTGTCATCTTCGATGGAAAGCTGGTAAGCGGAAATGTGTTCCGGCCGCAATGCGAGGGCCTCCGCAACCGTTTCCTCCCAGAGGCCGTCAGAGAGTTGTGAGAGGCCGAAGATGAGGTCTATGCTGATGTTGCCGAAGCCGGCGGCCCGCAGGAGGCGGAACGCCTCGCGGGCCTGGGCGGCGTCGTGCCGCCGGTTCATCCAACGCAGGATACCGTCGTCGAAGGACTGCACTCCCATGCTGATGCGGTTCACGCCCAAACCCCGGAGGGCTGCGGCGTAAGAAACCCCGCCGGAAACTATGTCGTCAGGGTTGACTTCAACGGTAAATTCTTCATAATCAGATGGCCCCAGAGCCTCTACGATGCGTTTCAAGACATCGGTGGGCAGGACCGACGGCGTCCCCCCGCCGAAATAAAGGGTGTCCGGCAGGGATATGCCGGTCTGGCCGGCGGAGCCGCTGCGCGCGGCAGCGATCTCAGCGCGCCGCGCCTCGATCTCCGCGCAGACCGCGTCCGCATAGTCCCCGAAAAAGCGGTTCTGCACCTGCTGCGTCTCCCTCCGGGAACAAATCTCGGAATAGAAACCGCAATAGGTGCAGAAACTACGGCAGAACGGTACGTGGACGTAAATCATGCCACGGCCTCCCGCCGGATATTACCTGAGCATCGTCTCGGCGCTGCCGAGATAGCCCTGAGCCGTGTACGCCTCGACGGTGTAAACACCCTTGACGCACTTGTCGGTCAGGTCATTGAGGTAGATGCTGAGCTCCACTTCCTTGCCCTCGTAGTCAACCTCGCGCGAAGCCGAGGCCGTACGGGCCTCGCCCGCGCTCTCGAAACCGACGCTGTTGGCATTGGTGAGGATGGTCCCGTCGGGACCCTTGACCACGATGTACACGCGCACCGGACCCTTCGGGGCCAGGTCGTTCTCGACCAGGCTGAGGGTCGTCAGCATGCGGACCACGCGGCTGCTCCTGTCGGTGACCTTGTCGGCCGAGCTGTAGGGCTCGAGGATGATGCCGCGGGCCTTGATGACGGAGCCGGCGGCCACCTGGTCGGTCAGGTCGCTGACCTGCCTGTTGAGGGCCTCGTTCTGGCGGCGGCTGGAAGCGGCGTCCTTGCGGGCCGCGTCGGCCTCCGCCGTCAGCTTCTGGTTAAGGGTATTGAGGGAGTCGATCTGTACGATATAGTTGCGCATGATGCTGCGCAGGGTGCCGAGTTCCTTCTCGTACTGGCGCATCTTGGCGCGGTTGGTGGCGTCGGTCTGCTTGATGCGCTCGACGAGCTGCGAAACCTCCTCGCGGGACGAGTCAAGCTGCGAGTTGATGGCCTCGTAGTCCGAGGAAAGATTGTTGTAATCCTGCTGCAGGGCGACGATCTGCTCGGTGAGGTCCTCCTTCTCCAGGTTAAGGTCATTCACCAGTGAACTCTTCTGGAACCATACATAAGCCAAGGCCGCCGCAAGCAGTACGGCAACTGCGGCCAGAACGTACATGACGGTCTTCAGGCCGCCGTTTTCCTTCTTCTCGCGCTCCTCGCGCTCCAGACGCTCAAGGGGATCTTCTTTCATATTCAAACCAATTAATTAAAACTTTCCATCCGCGAAAGTAACAAATTTCGTGCAGATAGCGAAATTTATTATATTTGTATACACTAAAAACGAACTCCATGAAATACCTTGTAAGAGCCGTAAAATACTTCATCTTCATCTGCCTGTTCGTAGCCTTCGTCCTGCTTATACTGGTACTGATCGGTGCCGTCTCGTCCGACATCGACGTCATGTTCGACCAGGGATGGGTGTCGGTGGCGAAGATCGCCGCCATGTTCGCCGTTGTCGCGGCGATATATCCCCGTTTCGGTTACAGGAGGCAGATGGCCCACGTACTCGGCGAGCTCGACGGCCTCAGGGACGGTGTCGTGAAATGCATGGAAGAGCGCGGCTACGTCCTCGAATCGGAAGACGGTGAAACCATGACCTTCCGCTCCCGCTCGACGCTCAACCGCATTTTCCGGCTCGGCGAGGACCGCATCACCGTCACCAAGACGCTCGGCGGATTCGAAGTGGAAGGCCTCGCCCGCGACATCATACGCGTAGCCTTCGCCATCGAGAACAAACTTGTCTCCCCCGGATCAGAAGAATAGAATCACAAATCATATACACCATGACCAAAAGAATCCTCCTGCCGCTGGCTGCGGCACTGGCGTTCGGATGCATCGCATCCGCCCAGAACATCAAGACCCTCGAAAATGACAGGTACAGCATCTCCAACGGAGACGTCACCCTGACCGTCGACGCCGCCCGCGGCGCCAAGATCCTGTCCTTCCAGTACCAGGGCAAGGAAGTCCTCTCGCAGAACCAGCGTCCCAACGCCTTCGGCAGCACTTTCTGGACCAGTCCCCAGGCCGAATGGAACTGGCCTCCCGTGCCGGAGTACGACAGCCGCCCTTACACCGCAGCGCAGAGGAACGGTGCCCTCATCCTGACGGGACAGACCTCCGAGAAATATAAATATCACATCACCAAGGAGTTCAAGGCCGATCCTGCCGACGGCGCCATCGTCGTCACCTACTCCATCACCAACGACGCCGCCGTCGAGCGCTGCGTCGCTCCCTGGGAGATCTCCCGCGTCGACAACGGCGGCGTCATCTTCTTCGACGCCCCCTCGGAGAGCATCACCCCCCAGGGCCTGATGCCCTTCACCTTCGAGCACGGAGCCACCTGGTACCAGTGCGACGAGGCCCGCGCCAACCGCAAGATCAACGCCGACGGCAACGGCTGGTACGCCTATGCCAACAACGGCCTGCTCTTCGTCAAGCGCTTCCCCGACATCGCACCTACCCAGCCCGCCCCGAAGGAGGCCGAGATCCAGGTCTATGTCAACGTCGGCAAGACCTACATCGAGCTCGAGGCCCAGGGCGCCTACACCAGCCTGAAGCCCGGCGAGTCGCTCAGCTGGACCGCCCGCTGGTACCTCCTCCCCCAGGACACCGACAACACCCCGTCAGCCGAGTTGATGAATCTCGTCTGCGGCATCAAATAAGTCAGCGGCATAAACAAAGGAAAGCGGCCCCGAAAGGGTCGCTTTCCTGTTTTATTGTATCCGCAGAGGATTACACCCTCTGGCCGTAGGCGCGGTCGGTGGTGTTGACGGTGATGACGTCGCCGGTGTTGATGAAGAGCGGGACCATGATCTTGGCGCCGGTCTCCAGGACGACCTCCTTGAGTGCGGAGGTGGAGGCGGTGTTGCCCTTGACGGCGGGCTCGGAGTACGTAACCTCGAGGGTGACGTAGGTCGGGAGCTCGCAGGTGAGGCAGCGCTCTTCCTCGCCAGTGACGAACATCATCTCGACATGCTGGCCTTCCTTCATGAGGTCGGAATTCTCGACGGCCTCCTTGGGGAGCTTGATCTGCTCGTAGGTTTCCTCATGCATGAAATTGAAACCGTCCTCCTCGGCATAGAGGAACTGGTAGGGACGGCGCTCGACCTCGATGGTCTCGATCTTGGCACCTGCGGTGAAGGTATTCTCCAGGATGCGGCCGTTCTCGAGATTGCGGAGCTTTGTCTTGACGAAAGCGGGGCCCTTACCCGGCTTGACGTGCTGGAACCATACGATCATGCACGGCTTGTCGTTGTACTTCAGATAAAGGCCGTTCTTGAAATCAGCTGTTGTTGCCATAAGAAATATCGGTTTTAATTAGTTTCAAAAGGTTGAAATGCAAAACATTCCATCCGCAAATGTAGCAATTTGCACGCTATCTGCCAAAAAAACTCTACAGAGCCCCTGCAGCGGCGGCCACTTTCTCCAGCAGCCACTTGGGCGTGGAGGTCGCTCCGCAGACTCCCACCCGGTCTCCGTCACCGAACCATTCACGCTGGATGTCAGTCTCGGAACCGATGTGGTAAGTGCGGATATTCAATGACTTGCACAGGTCGCACAGGACCTTTCCGTTGGAACTGGTCTTGCCCGATACGAAGAGTATCACGTCGTGTGACTGGGCGAACAGGGAAAGCTTCTCGTGCCGGGTCGCCACCTGTGAGCAGACCGTATCATGGACATTGAGCAGGTCCCCGGGAATCCTCCCGCGGAGCAGTTCACAGATCTCCCTGTACTCGTCAGGACTCTTGGTGGTCTGGGAGAATATCTCTACGGGGACGTCCGTGCGGATGCGCCCGTCGTCGAGGGCGGACTCGAGCATCGCCCGGTCCTCCACGACTATGGCACCTCCGTCCGTCTGGCCGACCAGGCCGAGGACCTCGGCGTGCCCTATCTTCCCGAAGATGACCACCTGCCCGCCCTGCGGCTGCAGCCTCGCATACGCCTCGCGTATGCTGGCCTGCAGCCGCAGCACGACCGGGCAGGTGCAGTCTATAACGTTGAAGCCCAGCTCCGCAGCCCTGGCATAGGTCTGCGGCGGCTCGCCGTGAGCGCGGATGAGCAACGACTCGCCGCTCGCCTCCTGCATGTCCGCAAGGTCCTCGTAATCAATGGTTACGAGCCCCTTGCGCCCAAGCCTTGCGAGCTCCTCCTCGTTGTGGACTATCGCTCCGAGAGAAAACAGATGCCTTCCCGGGACGTCGTCCAGGAACTTCTCGGCGCTGCCGATAGCGCGGATGACGCCTCCGCAGAATCCGGAGCCGGCATCGATTTCGACTTTGAGGTCCATCCTACTCCAGGATACCGAACTTGCCCTGCAGCAGACCGAGCATCCACACGGTCTCCTCGTGGAGGGTCATGTCGGAATTGTCCATCACATAGGCATCAGCGGCCCTGCTGAGCGGCGATACCTCGCGATGGGAGTCGATGTAATCCCTTTCCTGGAGGTTCTTCATCACCTCTTCCATGTCGGGATTCTCCCCCTTCTCCTTGAGCTCGTCGAAACGGCGCTGGGCGCGCACCTCCGGCCGTGCGGTCATGAAGATCTTCACTTCGGCGTTCGGGAACACGGTGGTGCCTATGTCGCGGCCGTCCATTATGACGCGGCCGGCGGCGCTGAACTGGTGGAGCTTGTCGTCGACGAAGTTACGGACGAAAGGCACGGCTGACACGGGGCTGACCTGCGACGAGACGGCCATCGTGCGGATGTCCTTCTCGATGCAACGCTCCCCGATGAAGGTCTTGCAACCGTCTTCAGTGTGCTCGAAATGGATGTCCAGGCCCTTGTCGAGGGCAGCCTTGAGCGCGTCCAGGTCGATCTTGGCATCAGCGTCGATCATGCCGTTCTCCTGGGCGAAGAGCGTAACGGCGCGGTACATGGCACCTGAATCAAGGTAGAGGAATGCGAATTCCTTGGCGACGAGTTTAGCGAAAGTGCTCTTTCCGGTGGCGGAATAGCCATCGACCGCAATGGTGATATCGGGAATAACCATCTGAAAAACAGAATATTAATAATTAGCCAGCCGCTTGATGAACTGGGGAATGAGGGTATTGTCGGTACAGGTATTGAACTCGGTTGCGACCGCACCCTTGACGTAAAGGCCGAGGGGAGAACCGGTATGGCTGCCGTGAGCCCAGAGGTATCCGGCCTGCTTGTCGGCATAGAGGATGGCATCGGAGACTATCCTGTTGCTGGTGGAATAGAGGCTCTCGACGATCTCTTCCTCATCGAGTTCAAAGGCGTTGTGATACATCTCCCTGAACGCGGCTTCCTGCTTCTCGTCCACCTCGATGGTCTTCCAGAGGCCGATATACTCGCCGAGGAACTCCTTGACCTGCTCCCAGGTAGGGACCTTGCGGCCCGGCAGGGGCTTGCGGTCGGGGCCTACGCCGGCCAGGACCCTGAACTGCCTGTTGATCTCGTCCTCGCTGAGCTTGCGGGACTTGAGGAGCTCGGGATGCATCTCGTAGTTGTTGCCGAGCTGCAGGCCACCGGTCTCATGGTCGGCGGTGACGAGGATGAGGGTCTCGTCGGGATGCTTGTCGTAGAAAGCGAGCACGACGTCGATGGCAGCGGCGAAGTCATTGGTCTCCTTGATGTTGCACTTGGCGTCATCGCCATGTCCAGCACCGTCGATCTGGCCTCCCTCGACCATGAAGACGAAGCCCTTGTCGGCGAAATGGCCGTAGAGATAGTCGATACCTGCGGTCACGAAGTCGGAGAGGTTGGTGTCGCCGCTCTTCTGGTCCATGGCATACTTGAGGTTGGTCTGCGCAGGATCTACGCTCAGGCAGATGACGCGGCCCTTATGGTTGGCAAGACCCTTGAACTGGTCCTTTCCGTGGAGCACGGCGATGCCGGACTCCATGGCCTTGTTCTCGAAGTACTTGCTGTCGCGGCCGGTCTTGCGGGCCTCGTTCAGGAAGCCGCCGCCGGCTGCGAAGTCGATGAAGTCGGACTCTATCAGCTGGGTGGCGAGCTTGTCATATTCGTTGCGGTTGTCGGCGTGGCCGAAGAACGCCGCGGGAGTGGCGTGGTTTACGCCGACCGTGGTGGCGATGCCGGCGCCGAAGCCCTTCTGATGGGCCCAGTAGCACACGCTGTTGACGGGATTGTGGTCATTGTCCACGCCGATGGCTCCATTGTAAGTCTTTATGCCGCAGGCAAGCGCAGTACCGGCAGCGGCAGAATCGGTCACGAGGGAAGATGCGGAGAAAGTGGTGATGACCGTACGTACAGGGAACTGGGTGAAGTTGATGTACTCGGGGCCGTCGCCGGTGACCTGGTTGTAGTTCTGGGCACCGTACACTTCGTTGAAGCCCATGCCGTCTCCAATCATGTAGAAGATGTACTTGGGGGCCTGGGGACCGTCTGCGGTCCGGGATTTCTTGCGGGCCTCCGCGGGAAGGAGGACGAGGGCTGACAGGACGGTGACGGCTACCAGTCTGCTGAGGAAGCGGAATCTATTCATGAGTTAAAATGTTAGGGTTGTCAAAAAGGCCAGCCGGACAAGCGGCGTGAACAAACAAAGTTAACCATTTTTTTTGCTGATTGAGAGAAAAATGTCCGATATTTGTTGAAGCAAACGAAAACACTGCTTATGAAGATTCTTGTAGTCGATGACGAAAGGGCGATCCGCAACTCCCTGAAGGAGATCCTCGGGGACGAAGGATACGACGTGGACGTGGCCGAGGACGGTGCCATAGCCGTACAGATGGTCGAGAAGGAGAAGTACAACATCATCTTCTGCGACATCAAGATGCCCAACATGGATGGAATGGAAGTCCTTGACAAGCTCAACGCGATGGGCGTCGAGGCGGCCATGGTGATGATCTCCGGGCACGGGGACATCGAGACCGCCGTGGAATGCATCAAGAAGGGCGCGTTCGACTTCATCCAGAAACCCCTGGACCTCAACCGCATCCTCATCACCATCAAGAACGCCACCGAGAAGGTGTCGCTGGTCAAGGAGACGAAGATACTCAAGAAGAAGGTTTATGGCGCAGACATGATAGGCGAATCCGCACCCATGCAGCGCCTTCGCGAGATGATCGCGAAAGTCGCGCCGACCGACGCGAGGGTGCTGATCATCGGGCCGAACGGCTCCGGCAAGGAGCTCGTGGCCCGAAACCTGCACCAGCAGAGCCAGCGCAGCACGATGCCCTTCGTCGAGGTCAACTGCGCCGCCATCCCTTCGGAACTCATTGAAAGTGAATTGTTCGGGCACGAGAAAGGCTCCTTCACCTCCGCCATCAAACAGCACAAGGGCAAGTTCGAGCAGGCCGACGGCGGCACGCTCTTCCTGGACGAAATCGGTGACATGAGCCTCGCCGCCCAGGCGAAAGTGCTGCGCGTCCTCCAGGAACGCAAGCTTTCGCGCGTCGGCTCCGACAAGGACATCGTGGTCGATGTCCGCGTCATCGCCGCCACCAACAAGAACCTACAGGACGAGATTGCCAAGGGCAATTTCCGCGAGGACCTCTACCACCGCCTCAGCGTCATAGTCTTCAACGTCCCGAGTCTCGACGAACGCCGGGACGACATCCCGATGCTAATCGAGTATTTCAAGGACAAATATACCGAGGGCGGCAAGCCGCGCAGCTTCTCACCCGAAGCGGTCAAGTTGCTTCAGGAGAAGAACTGGCCCGGCAACATCCGGGAGCTGGACAACGTGGTGGACCGTCTGCTTATTCTGGGAGATCCTGAGGTGACGGTTCAGAACGTGCGGGACTTTGTGAATCTCTAGCGATTTCGGCGAGGCGGGCTTCATGCTCCGCCTTTGCTTTTTCCACGGCGACGGAACGCTTCAGGACAAAGCCGGAGCCGAGGTATTTCGTACGCACGTCCTCATCCGCAGCAAGGCTGGTCGGAGTGCCTTCCTGAAGGATGGAGCCTTCGTAAAGCAGGTATGCGCGGTCGGTGATGGCGAGGGTCTCGCCGACGTTGTGGTCGGTGATGATGACGCCGATGTTCTTGTATTTCAGCTTGGCGATGATGTACTGGATGTCCTCCACGGCAATGGGGTCGACGCCGGCGAAGGGCTCGTCGAGAAGGATGAACTTCGGGTCGATGGCGAGGGCGCGCGCGATCTCGCAGCGGCGGCGCTCGCCTCCGGAGAGCTGGATGCCGAGGCTCTTGCGGACCTTCGAGAGGTTGAACTCGTCGATGAGGGACTCCAGGCGCTGCTTCCGCTCTTCGCGGGACATTCCGGACATCTCCATGACGGACAGGATGTTGTCCTCGACGGACATCTTGCGGAACACAGAGGCCTCCTGCGGGAGATATCCGAGACCCCTCTGGGCACGCTTGTACATCGGGAGGTCGGTGATCTCCTCGTCGTCGAGGAAGATGCGGCCGCCATTGGGTACCACCTGGCCGGTGATCATGTAGAAGCTCGTGGTCTTGCCGGCTCCGTTGGGGCCGAGGAATCCTACGATCTCACCCTGTTCCACCTCCATCGAGACGCCCTTGACAACAGTCCTGACGCCGTATTTCTTGACGAGATTCTCGCAATGAAGTTTCATTTCTCTTCTCTGTTATTTTATGTCCAAACCCAGGTCGCTGATTATGTCTATGACCTCCTGATTGTTGGCCATCAGGTACTTAGCCTTGTCTTCCGGGGTATAAATCACTTTTTCTTCCTCGTACTGGGCGGCGGCGACGCGGAGCTTCACCCCGGAAGTGCCGAGGAGCTTCTGGAAGCTCCCTTCGAGCTCGTGGAGCTTGTTGGACTCTATCCACGAACGCTGGGCGTCGTTGGTCACAACGAAGGTCACGGTAAGCCCGTCCCCGCGTGATATCTCGACCTTGGCGGTGGCCATGGCGTTGGCCAGGCGGGTCTGCTTGGGATACAGTCCGGGCATCTCCTTCCATTTCTCGTATATCCGCTCGTCGGTGAGCTCTTCAGCCGCCGTTTCCGAAACCTCAGCCACGGGCTTGTCCTCCTCGGAGCCGCCCATGATGGCGCCGAGCGAGAGCGAGGCGCCGGTCTTCGCCGGGCGGCGGCGCGGCGTCGGCTTCGCCTCAACCGCCTGCGCCTCAGCCGCTTTCGGCTGCTCCTCCTCCGACCTTACACCTTCGCCATCCTTCTTGTCCTGAGCCGGCGGAGTCGGGGGTTGCGTCTGCGGGGACGTGCCGCCCTCGGCACGGGAGAGGGAGGGGCCCATGCTTGCATGGGAAGGGTCGGACGCAGTCCGACTCCCCGCAGATGCAACCCCCGCGTAGCCGGGTGCAGGAACAGCAGTCGTGGCTGGAACACCCTTCGAGAGGAAGGACAGCTTCATCAGCGCGAACTCGATGTGCAGGCGTTGGTTGATGGCGGCCTTGTAGCCCGCCTCGCACTGGGTCGTGATCGCCAGGGCGTCGTACAGGAACTGCAGCGTACAGGCCTCTGCCTGGGCGCTGTAGCGCTGCTTGAGCGACGCCGGCAGGTCCAGCAGGGCGTCCAGCCCCGCCGTCCGGCTCACTATGAGGTCGCGCAGGTGCTGGCTCAGGGACGAAATGAAATGCTGGGCGTTGAAACCCTTGGCAAGGACCTCGTCGAAAGTCAGCATCGCCGTAGCGTAATCCCCGGCGCGGAATGCGTCCACGAGTTTGAAGGAATACTCGTAGTCAAGGACGTTGAGGTTGCGAATGACGTCCTCGTAATGGATCTCCGCGCCGCAGAACGCAACCGTCTGGTCGAAGATGGTCAGGGCGTCGCGCATGGCTCCGTCGGCCTTCTGTGCGATGATGTGCAGCGACTCCTCGTCGGCGGTGACACCCTCCTTGGCGGCAATGTCTTTGAGGTTCCTGACTATGTCGGGTACGCTGATACGGTTGAAGTCGTATGTCTGGCAGCGGGAAAGGATGGTCGGAAGGATCTTGTGCTTCTCGGTCGTGACCAGGATGAAGATGGCGTGTGCCGGAGGCTCCTCGAGGGTCTTCAGGAAAGCATTGAACGCCGACTGGGACAGCATGTGGACCTCATCGATGATGTATACGCTGTACTTTCCGACCTGCGGGGGGATCTGCACCTGGTCCATCAGCGCCTTGATGTCGTCCACGCCGTTGTTGGACGCGGCGTCGAGCTCGTGGATGCAGTAGGACCGGCCCTCGGCGAACGACACGCAGGACTCGCACTCGCCGCAGGGCTCCATGTCCGCGGTGGGGTGGGCGCAGTTTATCATCTTCGCGAAGATGCGCGCGGTGCTCGTCTTGCCGACGCCGCGCGGCCCGCAGAAGAGATAGGCGTGCGCCAGCTGGCCCCTGAGGATGGAATTCTTCAGGGTCCGGGCGATATTGTCCTGACCTATCAGGGACTCGAACGAGTCCGGCCTGTACTTTCGGGCTGATACGATATACTGACTCATGGCACAATTGTCGTTAGCTTACAAATTTAAGCATTATTTTGTAACTTTGCCTCATGAAAAGCTTTTTCAAAACCATCGTGACACTGCTTGTCCTGGCCGTCTGCGCCGCTCCGGCGCTGAACGGGCAGGCGAAGATCAATACCAAGAAACTAAAGATCGCCGACCTCCCCACCCGCACGACAAAAGTCGTGCTGGGGGCAGGCGACATGATGGACAGCGCACTGCGCGACGAAGTCGCCGCGCGCTGGCGAATCTCGCCCTACGAGTTCTGCACCGCAGAGGAATACAACGCCCTGAAGGAGGATTCAGGATACTATTTCCTTCTCATAGCCCGTTCGGAAGACAAGGAATACAAGGACCTCCTGACCCTCACCCTGATGAAGGGCGGCAAGGCCAAGGCGGAGGACCCGCAGAAGCGGCCCGTGGAAGTAGCCAGCCTGCCTGTCTCCGCCGCCGGATTCCCCTCCGGGAGAGAGGTGGTCTTCCTTCCTGCCCTGCTTGACATCCTGCAGGACTATGTCACACGGGCGATGCGTTCGGACGGTGCTGGATACAGCGGATTCGACATCTACTCCAGGCAGGTGCGCAAGACCGGGATCAAGCGCATCTTCTTCTCGGAGGATGACCTGGTACCGGACATGGGCGAGGATTTCAAGAAGCGGTATTTCGATGCTGACATGCTGATAATGAGCGAGGAAGAGGCAGACAAAGCCTTCCAGGACGGTACGTATAATACCCTGGTGAGCTACGTCGTAGCGCCCTTCGACCCCAAGGACGGGTCGTGGTGCTACAAGATGCTCATCGATGCCGGGACGCACGAACTGCTCTATTACCGCCACCATCGCATCAGCGCCCGCAACTGGGCCGGATTCCTTCCCAAGGACATCAAGGCCATTTTCTCCAGAAGATAGCAGGGAATGATCACAGGGACAGACAATTGCGGACTCCGCTATGCCGTCAGGAAGGGCGCTTCCTCCGTCGGCTGGTGCGCGCTGAGCATACGCTGCGGCACCCGCGACGAGGAAGGCTACCACAGCGGCATCGCGCATTTCACGGAGCATACCATCTTCAAGGGGACGGCGCACAAGAGCGCCACGGTCGTTAACGGCTATCTCGACCGCCTTGGCGGCGAGCTGAACGCCTATACCACCAAGGAGGAGATCGTCATTCACGCGACCGTGCTCAAGGAAGACCTGCCGAAGGCGGCCGGGCTGCTGTTCGAGCTGGCGACAGAAGCGACATTCCCCGAGAAGGAGATCGAGACCGAGAAGGGCGTCGTGATCGACGAGATCCAATCCTACAAGGACTCCCCCGCCGATGAGGTATATGACCGCTTCGAGGAAGCACTGTACGCCGGGCACCCGCTCGACCGGCCGGTCCTCGGGACGCCGGCATCGGTGCGCAAGATCACTTCGGAAGAGCTCAGGCGCTTCGTGAAGGAGCACTTCACCCCGGACCGTATGGCCTTCACAATGATGGCCGACCTTGACGAATCCCGCATGGAGCGCGAAATCCGAAAGCTCGCCGGAAAGTATTTCCCAACTGTTTCCGGAGGCAGTGCTACCCTGGAAAACGTCCTTCGGACCTCTCCCAAGCAAGCTTGGACCCCTCCCTCTTATGTTGCCGAGGGTGGCACAGTTTTCCAGGATAGCACTGCCCCCGTCACGATTACCACAGTACACTTCGACAAGACGGTCGACAAGCGCAACCACGAGGTCAATGCGGTGATCGGCGGGCCCGCGCCGTCGCTGTATGGCGGGCAGGACCGCATCGCGGCCGTGCTCCTCGCCAACATCCTCGGCGGCCCCGCCTCCAACTCAATCCTCAACAACGTCCTCCGCGAACGCAACGGCTGGGTCTACGGTGTGGAATGCGGTTACACCCAGTACCGCGACACCGGCATCATGACCATCAGCCTGGGTTGTGACAAGGACAACCTCCAAAAGTGCTTCGACGCTATTGGCAAAGCCATCCGCGACATTCAGGACAAACCACTCAGCGACAGGAAGTTGAAAGCCGCGAAGAAGCAGCTGCTCGGGCAGCTCGCCATAGGCTCGGAGTCCGGCGAGGCCCAGTGCCTGTCGATGGGCAAGAGCCTTCTCGCCTTCGGACGCGTAGCGTCCTCCGCCGAGAACAAGGCAGCCATCGAGGCAGTCACCGCCGCCGACCTCCAGCGCCTCGCCCGCCGAATCTTCGCCGAATCCAACCTCTCCCGCCTCATCTACCTTTAGACCCCACAGCAGGTCGAAGGATAAAGTCAATTCGGACAAAAACGACCACATCCTTCTACCGCATGTCTTACCCTGAAAAAAGTTGACTCCCAAACAAGAGCTAACTATGTTCGTTAAGCATTCACAAAAACGCGATCTCTATTACGACCGTGTAATTGAGATTTACAAGCAGACAGGTTATGGCAGAAGGAAACTTTC
>JAEEGL016862830.1_pt1 | contig 29791 bp, 27 predicted proteins | sample 9134231 | NCBI WGS metagenome assembly JAEEGL01 (sample SAMN16246548, study PRJNA631951) | gut metagenome | biome: gut microbiome; feature: rumen; material: fiber-attached | host: Bos | place: Iran: Karaj | collected 2018-10
AACAGTGCGTCTTGTAATTTCCTGAAATTCATTTACTAATTTTTCATCTGGGCTGTTGTGGACGTGGCCATAAAGCATGTAGGTTCGCGGGCTACCATCCGACTTTCTTGTATGCTGATGATTGTAGCAGAAGGTTGGATAATGACTTAGGATTACAGTGCTGCCATGATCATCCAGTTCGGCATAGGGTTTAATCCATTCAAAGCGGTCGTAATCTACACCGTCGCGGCCAAGCCATTCCTTGTCGTGGTTGCCTTCGATAAGACAGATTTTTCCGTTGAGACGGCGCAAGATGGCATTAACTTCGTGGGGCTTGCGCGTTCCAATAAAGTCGCCGATTACAATTACAATGTCACCGCCCTGAACCTTTGAATTCCACTGCCTTATCATATAAGAGTTCATAGCTTCGGCAGATTCAAAGCCTCGCATGTCCAGCTGAGTGTTGAGTTGACTTTGGTAAAAATGTAAATCAGAGATGTAGAGTTTCATTTACCCTAAGTTCTTTATTTCTTTGTCGTAAGTTCTTTTAAGCAGAATACAGCAGACTACAAGAGAAAGGAACTCTGCAATTGGGAAAGACCACCAGATGTTGTCGATGTTTCCTGTAAGCGACAAAAGCCATGCTGCCGGCAAAAGGAAAATCAGCTGGCGTGAAAAACTTATAACCATTGACTGAATGCCTTTTCCAAGGGCCTGGAAAACTGAACTCAAAATAATGCTGAAGGCTGCAATTGGAAAGTGAACTGCAATAATGCGCAGGGCAACAGTTCCAATTTTGTACATTTCATCTGAAGCCGCAAACAAAGACAAAAGCTGGCGCGGGAAAAGTTCAAAAATCACAAGGCCTACAAGCATAATAAGGATGGCAGCAACACAACTGAGTTTAATTGTACGCATTACACGCTGCTTGTTTCGGGCACCAAAGTTGTAGCCTACAATTGGAACCGAACCATTGTTCAAACCAAAGACCGGCATAAATACAAAACTCTGCAGCTTAAAGTAAACGCCGTAAACCGCAATGGCTGTTGTTGTAAAAGAACCAAGAATGATGTTCAAAAAGTATACCAGAATAGATCCGATTGACATTACTATAATAGAAGGAACACCAACCGCATAAATCTTTCCGATAATCTGGCCCTCTGGTTTGAGGCCTTTGAGAGAAAGACGAATCTCTTTGTTCTTTGTAATATTCAAAATAAGGGCAACTGTCATAGCCGCAAACTGCCCAAGAACTGTTGCTACAGCCGCACCTGCAATTCCCATAGCAGGAAAGCCCAGTAAACCAAAAATCAAAATCGGATCAAAAATCAGATTAAAGGCTGTACCCGTAAGCTGCGAAACCATAGAAAGTCCGGTCTTACCTGTAGACATCAAAAGTCGTTCAAAAGTAATTGAACCAAAAACACCGGCACATGCAATGAGACAGATTCTCATGTATGTAACACCGTATCCAATAATTTCTACATTATCAGTCTGGCTCTGGAAATATGGACGAGGAACAACAAATCCTACAATCATAAAAACAATGAATCCGCAGATTGTAAGGAAAATACCATTGTTTGCAACCTTATCTACTTCTTCAAAATTCTTTTCTCCAAGGCGGCGCGAAAGCAAAGAGTTAATACCAACACCGGTTCCAAGCGCAACCGAAAACATTAAGTTTTGAATTGGAAAAGCCAGCGAAACAGCAGTAAGCGCATTCTCCGAAATACGTGCTACAAAGATGCTGTCTACAATATTATAAAGAGACTGCACAAACATAGAAATCATCATAGGAAGCGACATAGAAATTAAAAGCTTTCCTAAAGGCATGTACCCCATTTTGTTTTCTGCTCTAGGGGCGTTATTCTGTTCTTTAATATCTGACATAATAGATAATCATAACAGAATAAAAAAAATTGGGGAATAGGAAGGTTTTTCCATTTTTATTAATAATTTATTTAAAACTTATCATTGTATGATACACAAACAACCTATATTATAATTATAAGAGGGTAACAAATGCAGAGATTCTGGGCTTATGATATAAGAAAGAACAATTACATTCCTAAAGACTCAGAACCACTTTCGACTTTTCCGACTATTATTGATTCAAAAAAAATGTTGGTGTGGTGCCGCTCCTGTCACAAGTGGGAAAATATCCTTGCGTTTTCTCAGAATGTTCTTAAGTCTGAATGTGGTAAGCTTTATGCAGGTCCGTTTACTCAAGATAAAAGAGAATTTTCCTATGGCTTTGAAGTTTCGCAAAAAGACCAGATTTTTTATATCCGCATTCTGTCACAGGTAGTTGCTACAGATTACCGCAGGCTTTTGGAAAATCATTTTGAACTTAATCTAAACAAAAAGCGTCTTTATAAAAACGGCAAGGAAACCTTTGACCGTGAAGAAATCTCTGGTGCCCTATGCCAGGAAATTACTGTTCAGATTATTGATGCCATTGGAAATGAATATAAAAAACAGTATGGAATAAAACCTAGCGTTACTTCTTCGCTTAAGGGATTTTCTCTTGTGCTTGGGTATATGCTCTGCCCGTTTAATGTAAACTTTTTTATTATCTGTCGTCACTGGGGTTTAAATCCTTATGATGCTGATTTTACTGCACTTTCTTCGGGCGACACTCCAAATGCCGAAAACGAAATGTTTGCATGTCTTGGAGTAAGACCAACAAAAAGTATAAGAAAGCTGTATCAACAATTTCCGCAGGGACTCATTAGTTATGCAGCCACACAAAATCTTGGCATAACAGACGTGAATCTTTTAATGAAAAGTGCGAATCCCAAATGGTATGCATTTTTCCAGTATTATATGATTTCGTGCAACAATGGCGAAATTATGTATCCTGTTCAGCCGGCACTCAAACAGTTTGTTCAGGATATGCTTGAAATTTCAAATCAAAAGACAGTCTGGAATTCGCTTGATAGAACTATTAATTATTTAGTAAATCAGACCTTTGAAAATTTCTATATAACTGATGCCCTGCAGATGTATCGAGGTTGTTCAACGCATCTTACCGACCGCGAAAAAAAGGAAATCTTAAGCGAAGGCTTTAATGTGTATACTCATGATTTTCTTATGAGACGTTACAATGAGATAGGTCGTTCTTTTTTTGGTAAAGGTACAGAAGAAAATGTTATTTTTGATATTGAAAGACCTTTCCTTGATCTGGAATACAAGGCCGGTGATTCTTTCAGGAAAGATGCAAATGGCGACATGGAGCCTGTTCCAGATGAAGATCGTTACTGCTTCTTTGTAGCAAGAGATTCTTTCACTCTCAAAACAATCGGAAGTGAAATGAATAACTGTGTTGGCTGGGGATATAAAGAAGCCGTTCGCGCCCGCCGTGCAACAATTGTTTATGCAATGCATCAGGGAAAATATAAAATCTGTATAGAAGTAACTCCAAAGTTTACAATCCGCCAGGCCTTTGGACCTCGTAACACAGAATTACGCGATGACGCTTTTGAAGCATATAGTGAATGGTGCCTCGAAAAAAATATCCTTCGTCAGAATGCATTTTCTATTCATGCAGCGCCGTAAATTTTTTCAATTGCTTTTGCAAGCTCTTCTTTTGCAGGCTTGTGTCCGCCTTCAATCATCTGGATTTGTGTAAAGTGCAATTCATTTTTTGCATAGTCAGCATACGAAAAAAGATCATCATTTTTTGCAAAGATTCCATAGATTGTTGAAGGGTTTTGTGCGTTATATTGCTGCAAGGTTTTTTCGCGTAAATCAGGCCATTCCTGTTTTAGATTTTCCGGGAAAACTTCACCCTGCTCAGGATACATCAGTTTTGGAATTTCTATTTCTGGTTTTAAGCAGGCATTAATAAGAAGCTTTGGTCCTTCAAACGGAAGGATGTATCCATAAAATCCGCCAAGGGAATGCGCAGTAACAAGCTCTATGTTTTCCTGCTTTATGATCTGATTTATCTGCTCCAAGGTTGTATTGCAATCCATAAGATCAAAGGTTGGATGGATTGTTTCGTAACCATATTTTTTAAGGATGTCTACAACATAACTGCCTGTAGTAGATTCGCTGTCTGAATGAAGTCCGTGAATAAAAAGTGCTTTCTTTATCATATATTATAATATAAACATATATTTTAAATAGTCAAAGGGAATTAAAAAAATTTCAAATTTCTCATTTCAATATCATTATTTGATAGCGTTCCCGATTATTATGGTTTACAATAGGAGTTCACGGTGGGTGATTCTTTTAAGTTAATTTCGGATATTCATTTTTCTCTTCATTCGGTTATTACGCGAAAGCTTAATGGCAGCGACTATGACCTTAAGAAACTGTTTTTCCAATGGATTTCGGGAAGACGGGAGGGAGAGGATTATCTTGATATTGACTGGCTTAGCTCGCCTGTTTCTAAAACTGATTTTCCTGATGATATTACCTGGGCCGATATTGTTGATTATGCAGAAGGCATTCCTTGTAAAAAAGTTTCTTTGAGCCAGACCGAAAATGATGAACGAAAGATTTTGCGCATGGATACGGCTGAGCTTCTTTTTGACAGATTTCTTCATGAAGGACTTACAACCGGGCAAAAGCTTTTTGTAGAAGAATGCTGGAACAATACCTTCAATAATTTTTCCTCTGTTGATTACGAAAATTTTGATTACACCATTCACGGATTTTCAGAAGCTTACAACGGCAAAAAGTTTGTTCTTCATGAGCAGCAGAAAAAGGGATTTGCTTTTTTGTGCAGCAAAGGAAATGGACTTTTAGCTTATGATGTTGGCGTTGGAAAAACTGCAACAGGAATTATGGCGGTAATGTATCAGCTGCAGCATGAAAAATGTATACGTCCGCTTATTATTGTGCCAAAGGCTGTTTACTCAAAATGGGTTCATGACATTCACGAATTTTTTCCAACCATCACCTTGAACGAGCTTGAAAATTTAAACAAAGAAGTAATTGACCGGATGCGCATGAACTCTATTTTTGAAGATGCAAATGACAGTCTTCTTCTGCCGGTAAATACTGTTTCAATTTGTACTGCCGAGGCTATTGAAAAAATTTATTTTAAACCAGAAAGTGAACCTCTTCTTGAAAAAAGCTTTGACCATATTCTTTCGAAAAAAAAGCAGATGGAATATTTTACTCCATCTAAAAAACTGAGCACTGAACAGTATGTATTTTTTGAAGAGCTTGGTACCGATCTTTTGCTTGTTGATGAAGCGCATCGTTATAAGAATCTCATCAAAAAAGTTAGCGGCGCCGGCCATTCAGAATTTACTAACCTTGGTTTTGGAGAACCTTCGAGTCGTGCTGTTAAAATGTTTGCCATTACCGAATACATTCACAGGCATAATCTTGAAAAAAATGTATTCCTGCTTTCGGCAACTCCATTTACAAATTCTCCTATGGAAATTTACACCACCCTTTTGTTTACAGGTGGCGATGAATTCAGAAAGTTAGGCTACGCTAATATAAATGATTTCTTAAATGAATTTGCCGAAATAAAAATTGAATGGTCTGTAAATAATAAAAATGAAGTTGTGCAGAAAACGGTTATGAAGAATTTCCGTTCGCTCGATGCTCTTCAAAAAATCATCCAGAATTACATTGATAAGGTCGATGCCGAAGAAGCCCACATCAACCGCCCCGAAAAAGAAACTCATGTTTTAAAAATCGAAATGACTCCTCTTCAAAAGCAAATCTATGAAGCACAGATTTTTCGACTTTCAAATGATTCTAAGCTTGATGTAATTTTTTCTGCAATGAATATAATGCGCATGTGCCTTATTTCGCCAACACTTGTGACAGATAAAAATCTTAGAATTCCAGAGCCTTCTAAATTTGTTGAAGCTTCGCCTAAAATGCTTTTTGTGTGCAACTCTGTTATAAACATCTATAATGCAAAACCAGATTGCGGACAGATAATTTATCTTCCTCGTGGCGTAAAGGAATTTACTGCCGTTAAAGATTATCTTATAAGCAAGGATATTCCTGCGGATGCAATTGGCATGCTTAACTCTTCAACAACAGAATCACGAAAACTCAAAATCACTAAAGCTTTTAATGATCCTAAGGCTCCTTTAAAAATCCTTCTTGGCTCCGAAACTATCAGCGAGGGCGTAGACCTGAATGGGAACTCGCTTGTTTTATACAATTGCATGCTTGGCTGGAATCCTACAGAACCAGTTCAAGTTGAAGGAAGACTCTGGCGACAGGGAAATCTTCAGAAAAAAGTTCATATTGTTTATCCGCTTATGTATAATTCGCTTGATTCACTCATCTATCAAAAGCACGATGAAAAGGCAAGCCGCATAGATGCAATCTGGGAATATCGCGGAGACAAAATCAACGTAGAAGAAATCAATCCTGCGGAGCTAAAGTTCGATCTTATAAAATCTCCGGAAATGAAAGCTAATATTGTTCTGGAGCAAAGATCCATTCCCCTTAAACGGGAATTGAAAATCATTGAAGAAATCCGTTCTCTTATTCAGCTGGCCGAAGAAAGGATTTCTGTAAATCAAAAAGAGATTGATGATTTCACTGCACAGATTGAACAGCTGGACAAGGATATTGAAGCTACCAAAAAGAAAAACGAAGGCATGCCCGAAGAATTTAATCAGCTTTCAAACCTGATAATTGAAGATTCGCAGGAAGAACGCAAAAAAATTGAACAGGCAATCGCTTCAAAAAATCGGGCAATTTCTATTATTCAGACAAACCTCAACAAAAAAATCGGATCAGATTTTAAAGATAAAAAAGAATGCCTTGCTGCGTTGGACAAAAAGCAAAAGGATATAGAATCGCAGATTGAAGCCCTTCAGCTTGAACGCGAAGCTTTAATCAAACAATTTACAGCACAATATGAACAGGAAAAATCTATGCAGCTTCAGAACGTCGAAACAATTGTTCAGACTCTGTCTCAGAAAATCCTGTCTCAAGGTTAAAAAAAATTCATTTTTTTTCAAATTTTTTTCATTTTATATCACTAAATGATAGTCTAGCCACCTATATTTATATAAGCAAATAAGGAGAAGAATATGAGAAATTTTGGACGTAGTTTAAGAAATCGCCGCATGTTAAGCAGATCAGACGCAACATCTATTACTTACACAAAGGATGAACCTTATTCAATTTGTTATTACCTGTATGTTCTTTTTGAGAACCTTGGAAATAACAACATCATTTCTGATTATTATGAAGGTATTAAAGCCTTTCTTGAAGCTGTAGAAAAATTGAATAAAAAAGAACGCCTGAGAAAGGTTTTGGAATCTGAAATTGCTCATCTTGAAAAACAAAAGCTTTTGGTTCCTATTAAAGAACCAGTAACTGAAGAAATGTATTTTGACGACAGCGATGTTCCATTTTTTTATGAACAGGATAGAAGAATTGACAGGTCTATAAGACATTACGGAACCCTCTCTGACCTTGGAATTAATATTCATCGTATATTATTCACATCTACAATTCCAGTTTTTTCTTCATTAATTAATACTGTTGTTTTTAGAGATACCGAAGACCTTTCTCTTTGTTCCGAACTCAAGCTCACTAAAAATTTGCAGAAATCAATTTTCAATATTTCAAAAACTAAGTTTCTTGTTGACCAGGTTCAGCTTTCACCGGAAGAAGCTCTCTACGTTTTGTTTTTGTGCCGTTTTAATACAAGCAGAGATTTGAATCGTATTGGAAACAACTTTGGAAATGAAATGCGTAACTTCCTGCCAGATTTATTGAACATGTCTTCTGCCGATTTTGCTCATATGGTTCGAAGCGACCAGAAATTAAAATCATTTGATTTTATTGACAATGACGGGGATTATAATCCTTTCTTAAATGAATGTATTGAAATTCAAAGCATTGAACCATACTTCAGTGATTTGTTAAGACCGATTGATTGCTCTTCGGCATATTCAAAGGAAACGTTTGCTGTTCCACAGGATTCTGTAGATATTTGTGCTGACCTTCTTAAAGGTGATAATCCTGTTTCCATTCTCTTTTATGGAAAACCAGGCAGTGGAAAAACTGAGCTTGCAAAGACAATCTGTAAGGAAACTGGAAAGAAAACTTATGTCTTCAAGAATGAATCAGAAACCGAAAACCGAAATCTTTTGGGTAAGCTTGTCTGCCTTCTTTCAATGGAACGCAAGGATTCTGTTTTGATTGTTGATGAAGCCGACTCGCTTATAAGCACTCTTGAATTTTCTTTCTTTGGAGCAACGCCTTCACGCCGAAAGGGTACAATCAACAAGATGCTCGAAGAAAACAAAGACAAGGTTATCTACATTATCAATCATCAGCGCCAGATTGATGAATCTACTCTTCGTCGCTTTACGTTCAGCATTAAGTTTGAAGCAATGCCTGCAACTCAGCTCAGATCTATTGCAAAAACAAAAATTGAACCTATGGAGCTGTCTGAAAACACAAAGCAGCAGATTCTTGATATGTTCGACAAATATCGTCTTACAGGTCAAAGCGTTGATAATATTGTAAAAACTATTGAAGGCATGGAATGCAAGAAAGAAGAAACTCTCCTTAAAAAAGTTCAGGTTGTAATGAAGGAAAATTCTCTGCTTATCAATGGTAAGTCAAAAGTTCGCAACATGGTAAAAGCAGAATATGACCCTACTGTGCTCAATGCAAGCATGAACCCACTTCAGATAATTGATATGGTACAGAATGCTGCTAAGTTCGCAGAAAAGAACAAAGGCACAGAAAACGGAATCAGAATGCTTTTTTACGGATTAAGCGGAACTGGTAAAACAGAGCTTGCCCGTTACCTTGCGGAAAAACTTGGGAAGCCTTTGCTCATGAAAAGAGCCAGCGATATTCTTGGAATGTATGTTGGTCAAAACGAACAGAATATCCGTGACGCTTTTGCAGAGGCCGAGGCTTCTGATTCTATCCTTCTTTTTGATGAAGCCGATTCCTTCTTCTATGACCGTAATCAGGCACAGAGAAGCTGGGAACGTTCAACTGTAAATGAGTTCCTTACTCAAATGGAAGAATTTTCAGGGATTCTTATTTGCACAACAAACCTGCGCAATATTATGGACCCTGCAATGCAGCGACGCTTCCATATTATGGTTGAGTTCAAGCCTATGAAGTTTGATGGTATTAAAACAATGCTCGAAAAATATTTTCCAGCTTATCATATTTCAAATAGAGAAATTGAAGAGCTGGAAGATTGTCAGAGTGTAACTCCTGGTGATTTTGGTGTTCTTTCAAGCCGTATCCGCTTTATGAACCAGGATATTGTAAACAGCGAATACATCCTGAATGAGCTTAAGAAGCTTCAGGATGAAAAGAAGAATCAGTGGCATCAGGAAGGAAACGAAAGCAGAAGAATAGGCTTTAGTGCTTAGGTTCCAGATAAGTTTTTATTTGGCATCCTGCTTGCTGTATTTAGCCATGTGAGCTTTAATTGCCTTAAAGGTTTTATCGCTTATATAGTGCTCAATACGGCAGGCATCTTCTGTTGCAGTTTTTTTATCTACACCAAGATTCATGAATAAAGTAGAAAGGACGTTGTGGCGCTCGTAAATTGTTTTTGCAATTTTTTCGCCTGTTTTTGTAAGCTTAATGGCACCGGCGTCTGATTTTTCTATATAGCCGCTGTCTTTTAAAAGTCCAAGTGCACGGCTTACAGAAGGCTTTGAAAAGCCTAATTTGTTTCCAACATCTATAGCAAGAACAGTGCTTGATTCTTTTGAAAGCACGTAGATTGTTTCGAGATACATTTCTCCAGATTCCTGTAATGACATAAGCGAAATCTCCTTTTTTCTTAGTTACTTTAAATTTACCATAGAATAAGAGTTTTTTCTACTACGCTTGACAAGTTAGTATGTGCTAACTATAATTTAACGCAGTTAGTTGTTGCTAACTTCTTTTTTTATCCTATGGTTAGCAATACCTAACCCAAAAACAGCACTATCAGGAGAAATTTATGATGCCTCTAATTTATGCACAAAAGGATGAGCCTCAAATTATCCGAAAAATTGGTGGAAGCCCGGAGGTTAAAAAGCACCTGGAAGACCTTGGATTTAATGTTGGTGGGGAGGTAAGCATTGTAAGCTCTCTCGGTCAGAATCTAATCATAAAAGTCAAAGAAAGCCGCATAGCGGTAAGTGATGAACTCGCAAAAAAAATAATGATATAGGAGATAAACCGTGAAAACTTTAAGAGATGTAAAAATCGGAGAAACGGTAACTGTCGTTAAGCTACATGGCGAAGGCGCAGTTAAAAGACGAATCATGGACATGGGAATTACCAAGGGTACTTCTGTTTTTGTACGCAAGGTTGCCCCGCTTGGAGACCCTGTAGAAGTAACAGTAAGAAATTACGAGCTGTCACTTCGCAAGGCCGATGCCGAAATGATTGAAGTTGAGGAGGTGTAAAATGGGAATTCGAATTGCACTTGCAGGAAACCCTAACAGCGGTAAGACAACTTTGTTCAATGCACTTACCGGATCAAATCAGTTTGTAGGTAACTGGCCAGGCGTTACTGTAGAAAAGAAAGAAGGTAAGCTTAAAAAGCACGACGATGTAATCATCACAGACTTGCCTGGTATTTACTCGCTTTCACCCTATACCCTCGAAGAAGTTGTTGCACGAAATTATCTTATCGGCGAACGCCCTGATGCAATCTTAAACATCATCGATGGAACAAACCTTGAAAGAAACTTGTATCTTACAACTCAGCTTACAGAGCTTGGTATTCCTGTAGTTGTTGCTGTAAACATGATGGACCTTGTAAAAAAGAACGGCGACCAGATAAACATTACAGAACTTTCTAATCAGCTTGGATGCAAGGTTATGGAAATTTCTGCTCTCAAGGGAACTGGAATTATGGAAGCCGCAGATGAAGCTATAAACGCTGCCAAGAACGGAAAGACAGTTCCGCTCCACACTTTCTCTGGTCCTGTTGAACATGCAATTGCTCATATTGAAGAAGCAGTAGTTCACGACATGCCTGAAGAACAGCAGCGCTGGTACGCAATCAAGATTTTTGAACGCGATGACAAGGTTCTGGATCAAATGAAGATTCCTGCCGAAAAGCTTGCTCATATTGAAAGCGACATTACCGCTGCCGAAAAAGAGCTCGACGACGACGCAGAAAGCATCATCACAAATGAACGCTACGTTTACATTGCACAGGTTATCAAAGCCTGCTACAAAAAGAAGAACGCCGGCTCTCTTACAAAGTCAGACAAGATTGATAAGATTGTTACAAACCGCTGGCTTGGTCTTCCTATTTTTGCCGCAATAATGTTCTTAGTTTACTGGGTTGCCATGGTTGGAGTTGGTGCTCCTGCTACAGACTGGGCAAACGACGGACTTTTTGGCGACGGATATCACCTGTTTGGAATTGACGGCGGTTATGGCGAAATTGCAGAAAATTACGCCGAAGCTGCAGCAATTGTAGACGGTTATGATTTATATGTAGAAGAAAACGGTTCTGCACCAACAGGCGACTTTATCTACACTCTCGAAGATGAAGAAACTCTAGAAATCAGCGAAGAAACTGCAAGCCTTGATGACTATGCAGAAGCTGTAAAAACTCTCGAAGAAATCGGCGACGAACCGGATCCTGCCGAATATGGCGTATGGGTTCCGGGTATTCCTGCCCTTGTAGAAGCAGGCCTTGATGCAGCAGGTGCCGCAGACTGGCTCAAGAGCCTTATTCTTGATGGTATTGTTGCCGGCGTTGGTGCAGTACTTGGCTTTGTTCCACAGATGCTTGTTTTGTTTATCATGCTTGCCTTCCTTGAAGCCTGTGGTTATATGGCTCGTATTGCCTTCGTTCTTGACCGTATCTTCAGGAAGTTCGGTCTTTCGGGAAAATCATTTATTCCAATGCTTATTGGTGTTGGTTGTGGTGTACCTGGAATTATTGCAAGCCGCACAATCGAAAATGAACGTGACCGCCGTATGACAATTATGACAACAACCTTTATTCCTTGTGGTGCAAAGGTTCCTTTCATTGCAATGATTGCCGGTGCTATTTTTGGTGGCGCTGCCTGGATTTCAACATCCGCATACTTTATTGGTATGGCCGCAATCATCATTTCGGGAATCATGCTCAAAAAGACAAAGATGTTTGCAGGCGACCCTGCTCCGTTTGTAATGGAGCTCCCTGCTTACCACTGGCCAACAGTTGGAAACGTACTGCGCTCAATGTGGGAACGCGGCTGGTCATTCATCAAAAAAGCTGGAACAATCATCCTTCTTTCAACAATCGTAATCTGGTTCACAACATACTTTGGATTTGCAGAAGACGGCTTCCGCATGCTTGGCGAAGACGAACTTGAATTCTCGATCCTTGCAAAAATCGGAAACTGCATTGCATGGCTCTTCATTCCTCTTGGCTGGGGTAACTGGCAGGCTGCAGTTGCAAGCATCACAGGTCTTGTTGCAAAGGAAAACATCGTTGGAACAATGGGCATCCTTTACGGTAGCGGAGACCTTTCAGCATGGCAGTCACTCAGTCAGGCTTTCACAGGCGTAACAGGCTTCTCATTCTTAGTATTCAACCTTTTGTGTGCTCCATGTTTTGCAGCAATCGGTGCCATCAAGCGCGAAATGAACAATCCAAAATGGACCTGGTTCGCAATAGGATATCAGTGCGGTTTTGCATATGTAATTTCGTTGATTATTAATCAGCTTGGCGGAGCCTTCACAGGCCACCTGAACATCTTCGGTTTGATTGTAGCCTTAGCCGCAATTGCCGGAATGGTTTACATGCTCTTCTTCAAGAAATACACCGAAGCCAACAAGCTCGAAATAAAAGCATAAAAAAAGGAGTCACAGGATGATGTGGATTGCAAGTAACCTTGGAACAATTCTAATTTCTCTTTTTCTGGTTCTGATCGTATCAGGAATTATTACCTCACTTGTAAAGAATAAGAAAAAAGGAAAATCATCCTGTGGCTGCTCCTGCGAGCATTGTAAGATGTGCTGTGCTTGTAAGAAGCTAAAATAGTTTCTGAGACACAAGAAAAGCTTCTGGGGTTTGAACAACAACAGAAGCTTTTTTATAGTCACGAAGGTTTCTTGTCAGAATCAACGTTATTTTATTTTCCAGAGCTGTGTAATACTGAATGGCATCTTCAAAATCTGCAAAATCAGAATTCAATGCTTTATCGATTACACTTTCTGAAGAATCAATAATATGAAGCAGGATTCGCAATTTACGCAGAAGTTTTTTGGCTTCGTCATTTCCAAGTTGTTTACGGAGTATATAAAAAGTATTTGCGAGGATTAGAGGTGTTGTATAAAGTTCAAGCTTTTTCATTTCGGCAAAAGTAAAAAGCACTGCAGAAAAATGAAAGTGCGGAATCCGTTGTGCCAGCAAATCCAGGATTACATCTGTATCGACAAAAACCTTATTCATATTTGTCCTCTAGATATGAAGTATAATCAGACTTGTAATCATAGTTTTCGCCGAGTTTGATAACCCCTGCAAGTTCATTTACAAGTGGACTATATTCAAACTCCGGAGCTTTTTCGTTAAGGGTAAGTCCGTCAAAAAAGTTTTCAACAATAGACGAAAGAGAAATTTTCTTTTGTGCAACATATTCCTTTGCGCGTGAAATAGAATTGTCATTGAGCTTAAGAGTTAATTTCGATTCCATAACAAAACTCCTGTACGTACAATATATTATAGTTTATACGTATTGTCAATTTTTTTTCCTTGACTATTACCCTTCGTTTTAATAGAATTTGCAAATCTTTTATTATTACGGTTCATAGTAATGCAATGTAGCTTTGTATTTTTTATTAACAGCATCCTGCTTGGCGTTGGCTTGGCAATGGATGCCTTTTCAGTTTCTCTGGCAAACGGTCTTGAAGAACCAAACATGAAAAAACGCCGCATGTGTTTTATGGCCGGCATTTATGCATTCTTCCAATTTGCCATGCCTATGATCGGCTGGCTTTGCGTTCATACAATCGTTGAATATTTTGAAAAGTTTGAATTATTTGTTCCGTGGATTGCGCTCATACTTTTGCTTTACATCGGTGGCAAGATGATCTGGGAAGCGCTGCATGAATCAAAGGAAGCAAGCGAAGAAGCAGCCGAAGAGAGCGTAGTTCTCACCTTTGCAACACTTATTCTTCAGGGACTAGCCACTTCTATAGACGCACTTTCTGTAGGCTTCACAATTGCAGATTACGGACTTTTAATGGCATTAATAGCCAGTGTGATTATTGCGATTGTAACTTTTATAATCTGTATGATTGGTCTTTTAATAGGCAAACAGGCCGGACAGCACCTTAGCTCTAAAGCAACAATTCTTGGTGGCATTATCCTCATCCTCATCGGTATTGAAATCTTTGTAAAAGGTATTTTCTTTTAGTTAGCATTGACTAACTTCCCGCAATTCTGTAATATATGCTAGTTAGCAGGCGCTAACTACATGAGGAATTTATGGGATCAATTTTAATAATAGCAATCCTTGTTGTAATTATTCTTTTTGCAATCAAAAGTGTGATTCATAGAATCAGACACGGTTCCGCCTGCTGCGGTGAACGTGATGCTCCTCAGAAAAAAGTTAAAGTCAAAGATAAAAACAAATCACATTACCCCTTCCTGTATATTCTCACAGTAGATGGGATGCATTGTTCTAATTGTACACGCCATGTTGAAAATGCTCTTAACTCCCTGGATGGAATCTGGGCTACAGCAAATCTTCAGGACAAAGAAGTTATCGTTCTTTCCAAAAAAATCAGAGAAAATTCCGAACTTGAAAAAATTGTGGCCCAAGCCGGTTACACAGTTTTGAAAATATCAATTTTGTAAATCTTTAAATAAGGATATGAAAATGAAAACTCTACTCGAATTACAAAAGGAACAAAGCGCTGTTATTGCTTCCATAAACGGAGATACACGCTTTGTAAGCAGGATTACATCAATCGGACTCACTCCAGGATGCAAATTAACAGTTATCAAAAATGAAAAGCGCAGACCAGTTCTTGTTTATTCACGCGACACAATGATTGCATTAAACAGAAATGAATGCGAAAACATCATGGTGGAGGCCTAAAATGACAGACAAAAATGAAACAGTAATTGCACTGCTCGGTCAGCCAAACTCAGGTAAATCAACCTTGTTCAATGCTCTTACAGGACTTAAGCAGCATGTTGGAAACTGGCCTGGTAAAACAGTAGAAAAAAAGGAAGGTAACTTTGAATATAACGGCAAAAAATATCTTGTTGCCGATCTTCCTGGAACCTACAGCCTTTCTGCAAACTCCGATGAAGAAATCATTACACGCGATTACATCTCAAGCGGAAAAGCATATGTCGTTTGTCTTCTTGCAGACAGCTCTCAGTTGCAGCGTAGTCTTTACATGCTTGCAGATTACGCAGGAATTACAGTTCCATCATTCCTGATTTTGAATATGAGCGACGTTGCTGCAGAACAGGGAAAAACAATCGATGCTCAGGCAATTTCTAAGAAGCTTGGAATTCCTGTAGTACTTTTTTCTGCACAGGACAAAAAGAATTACGACGGATTTTATAACGCACTCGAAGAAGCTATCAGCAAAAAAACAGTTTTGGACACAAAGACTCTCGAAGCTAAATACGAAGCAATTGATTCTTATGCAAAAATCAAACCTCTTGTTCCAGAAAATGTAATTTCTGGATACTCTTCAATCTGGCTTTCTGCTAAGGCAGTAGAAGGCGATGCCCCAGTAATTGCAAAAATCAAAGCAGCAATTAGCGCCGAAAAAAAGAGTGCCTTTGAAGGCTTTGTAAATGCTACAGACAAGGGTGTATTAAAAACTGGTCAGGCAAAGTTTGCATGGATTGACGAGATTCTTAACGATACAGTTACTTCAAAAACAACAACACGCAAGCTTGGAAAATTTGACCGTATGATTACACATAAGGTTTGGGGAAAGCCTGTTGTTGTCTTAACAGTTTTAATCGGCCTCATTGCTTCTTTCATCCCTGCCCTTCCGTTTATGGGACTTGGTTCTGCAGTTGGAGCTTTAGTAAATCCTTTAGCAAACGGACTAAACGCAATAAATTGTCCCGGCTTTATTACAGCCATCATCTATGATGTTATAATTAATTCTCTCAGCTTTATTCTTAAGATGCTGGGCTTTGTATTTGGCGTAACACTCGTTTTTGGTTTGCTCGAAGAAGTTGGTGTTATGGCCCGAATCTCATATGTATTCGATAACACAATGTCTAAGCTTGGCCTCCAGGGAAAATCGATCATGCCTTTCCTTGTAAGCTTTGGTTGTACAATGGGTGGAGCAGCCGGTGCCCGCGTAATTGATAACTGGGGCCAGAAGGTTTTGACAATTGCTCTTGCATGGGCCATCCCGTGTGGTGCAGCCTGGGCTGTTGTTCCAATGCTTTCTTCTGTGTGGTTTGGGGCTGGTGCGCCTCTTGTAATAGTTGCAGTTCTTCTTGTTATGGTTTTGCACATGTGGGTAACCGCAAAGGTTTTTGGTCGCAAGCTCGTAAAAAAAGAAGACCGCTTTGGTATGATTATGGAACTTCCTCCTTACCATAAGCCAAAGTGGGGCGCACTGTTTCGCTACGTTCTTGGTCGTACAAAAGACACCTTCTTCCGTGTTCTTAAAATTGTACTTCTTGTTTCATTTGTATTCTGGCTTTTGACCTTTACAAAATCAGGAGTTATGGATGATTCAATCATGTACAAGGTTGGAATGTTCATCGAACCATTCACAAAGCTCTTTGGACTTGGCTGGAAAACTTTTATGGCCTTTGTTGCATCATGTATCGGTAAGGAAGGTGCAATTGGTGTTCTTAGCACAATCTTTACAGACCACAATATGCTCACAGTTGGTTCTACAGTAGCCGGTGGTGCAGTTGCAAATATAAACGAGCTTCTCGTAGCCAATGTTGCACGCCCTGAAGCACTTGCCTTCATTTTTGCAATCACATTCAATATGCCGTGTATTGTAGCACTTGCTGCAACTTATCAGGAAACTCACTCTGCCAAGTGGACCGCAATTATTGCTGCCTACTACACAATAACTTCGCTCCTGCTTGCGTGTGTCGCATATCATATTGGATTATTAATATTCTAGTGTCATTGTCGGGCTTGACCCGACAATCTTTGCTTATGGAAGAACTAATAAGTTTACTATCTGATGGTCGCTCTAGAACAATCGAAATGCTTGCAAAAGAACTGAATACAAGCACTGATGACGTTCTGCGTAAGATTGATTTTCTGGAGCAGTCCAATATTATCCGTCGTGTTGCAACCTCGTACTCAAAAAAGTGCTCAGGCTGCTCTAATGGCGGAAGCTGCAACTCTAAGGCTTGTGCCGCCTGCATGCCAAAAGGCGGATTTAAAAATATGGGTATGATGTGGGAGGTTATATCTTAACGGCATATATTTTTTGGAGGTTTATATGTTAAATAAAGTTGCAATCAGCAATGTTATTGGCCGTGAAATAATTGATTCACGTGGTAATCCTACTGTAGAAGTAGACGTTATTCTTGAAAACGGCGTATTTGGTCGTGCTGCAGTACCAAGTGGTGCAAGTACAGGCGAAAACGAAGCACTTGAACTGCGCGACGGCGACAAGGACCGTTATGGTGGAAAAGGCGTTCTTAAAGCTGTAGAAAACGTGAACAAAATTATTGCTCCGGCACTTAAAGGTGCAAACGTTTTTGAACAGCGTGCAATTGATATGAAAATGCTCAAGCTTGATGGTACTCCAACAAAAAGCAAGCTTGGTGCAAATGCAATTCTTGGTGTTTCACTTGCAACTGCACAGGCAGCCGCAAAAGCTTTGAACATCCCTCTTTACCGCTATATTGGTGGTGCTAATGCTCATGTACTTCCTGTACCAATGATGAATATTATCAACGGTGGTGCACACTCAGATGCTCCAATCGCTTTTCAGGAATTTATGATCCGCCCTGTTGGTGCTAAAACAGAAAAAGAAGCAATCCGTATGGGTGCCGAAGTTTTCCATGCTCTTGCCAAGCTTCTTAAGAAACGCGGACTTTCAACTGCTGTAGGTGACGAAGGTGGATTTGCTCCAAAATTCGATGGAATTGATGACGCTCTCGACAGCATTGTAAAAGCAATTAAAGATGCAGGCTACAAGCCAGGTAAAGATATTAAGATTGCCATGGACTGTGCTGCAAGTGAATTCTCTGTAGAAAAGGATGGTAAGTTCTTCTACAACTACAAACAGCTTTCAAACGGAACTCCAAAGGATCCAAATGGAAAAGAATTGAGCGATGACGAGCAGATTGCTTATCTCGAAGAACTCATCACAAAATATCCAATTGATTCAATCGAAGATGGTCTTGATGAAAACGATTGGGAAGGCTGGAAAAAGCTTACTGCCCGCATTGGCGACCGCTGTCAGCTTGTAGGCGACGACCTCTTTGTAACAAACGTAAAGTTCCTCGAAAAGGGAATAAAGCTTGGAGCAGGAAACTCAATTCTCATTAAGGTAAATCAGATTGGTTCGCTCACAGAAACTCTTGAAGCAATTGAGATGGCACATCGTCACGGCTACACAACAGTTACAAGTCACCGTTCAGGCGAAACAGAAGATACAACAATTGCCGATATCGCTGTTGCAACAAACTCAGGCCAGATTAAGACTGGTTCTATGAGCCGCACAGACCGCATGGCAAAGTATAATCAGCTTATTCGTATTGAAGAAGAACTTGGAAATACAGCTGTTTACGGTTATAAGAAGTTAAAGTAAAATACAAAAAGTTTTTAAGTCCTATCATATTCCGCCCTGCTGAAAAGTTGGGCGGATTTTTATATTATATATATAGAGAAATAAGATGATAAAGATAAGATTAATAAAACTACTTTCCAATGCAAAAAAATATGTCTGGCTACAGGTTTTCTTTCAGTGGATTTCACTGATTGCACAGGTGATTTTAGTTTATAGCCTTACAAATCTGATTTTCGGAGCGTTTAACAATCAGCTTCCGTCTCTTCCTGTATCCTTTTCAATTATAGGTGCATGTGGTGTAATCCGTTTTATTATGGAATGGCTCAATTCCAGAACTTCGTATCGGGCAAGTGTGGATGTTAAGAGAATTCTTCGTACCCGCATCTATGAAAAACTTCTGCGATTGGGAACTTCTTACCGCGAAAACGTTCACACGGCAGAAGTTGTTCAGCTTGCAAGCGAAGGTGTTGAACAACTGGAAGTTTATTTTGGTAAATATCTCTCACAGTTTTTTTATAGTCTGATTTGTCCTCTTACTCTTTTTGCAGTTCTTTCTTTTGTGAATATGAAGGCGGCCGTAGTTCTGCTCGTTTGTGTTCCGCTTATTCCGCTTTCGATTGTCGCCGTTATGAAAATTGCAAAACGGCTTCTGAAAAATTACTGGGGTCTGTATGCTGAGCTTGGAGACAGCTTTCTTGAAAATCTTCAGGGGCTTACAACGTTAAAAATCTATCAAGCCGATAAAAAGAAATCAGAAGAAATGGATATTGAAGCAGAACATTTTCGTCGTGTGACAATGAAGGTTTTAACTATGCAGCTAAACAGTACGAGCATCATGGATATTATGGCTTACGGTGGTGCTGCTGTTGGAATGATTGTTACACTGCTGCAGCTTAAATCGGGTGCTGTAAATCTTCAGGGCGCGCTTATGATAATTCTTCTTGCCGCTGATTTTTTTATTCCGCTTAGAATTCTTGGTTCGTTTTTCCATGTAGCGATGAACGGTATGGCTGCCAGTGATAAGATTTTTGCTCTTTTAGATTTGCCAGAAGTTGAACAGAAAACTGAAGAGATGCCGGCAGCACTTAAAGAAATCAGTTTTGAAAATGTCAGCTTCTCCTATAACAGAGATCGTCAAATTTTGGAAAATATAAATATTTCTTGTTCGCGAGGTATTACTTCTTTTGTGGGAATTTCCGGTTCTGGAAAAAGCACTATTGCAGGTCTCCTTATGGCGAGAAATAAAAATTACAACGGTAGTATTAAGCTTTGTGGTGACAGTTCAATTGAACTTTCGGAAATCTCCGAAGCCTCTCTTATGAAAAATGCCGTTTTAGTCAATAATGACTCTTATCTTTTTAAGGGAACAGTCCGCGATAATCTGATGATTGCAAAACCTGATGCCAGTGAAAAGGAAATGGAATCAGTTCTTGAAAAAACAAATCTCATGTCTTTTGTAAAAGATATGGGAGGTTTAAATTATAAACTAGATGAAGGTGGAATGAATCTTTCCGGCGGTCAGAGGCAAAGGCTTTCCCTTGCTCGGGCACTCCTTCTTAATCCAAAGGTTTTTATTTTTGATGAAGCAACTTCAAGTATAGATGTAGAAAGTGAAAGTCAGATTATGAATGTGATTCATGAGCTTGCAAAAGAAAAAATCATAATCCTGATTTCACACAGGCTTGCTAATGTTATCGGCTCAAACTGCATTTATTTTTTGAAGGATGGAAAAATATCGGAAAGCGGCAGTCACGACCAGCTTATGAAAAAAAATGGTTATTACGCAGAGCTTTATAATCAGCAGACAAAACTTGAACAGATTGCTTATGGAAAGGAGGCCTAAAATGAAAACAGATAAAACTCGTCGCAGCGGAATTGCTGTAATGGCAAAACTTATAGTTCTTGTAAAACCTCTAATTCCTATTATGATACTTGCAATTGTTCTTGGTGTTATTGGTTTTTTATGCGCAATATTTCTAACGATCTTTGCTTCTGCGGAACTAATATCATTGGCTGGGGCAAGTTGTACGAACTTTACCTTCCCTTTTCAAAAAATAATTTTTCCTTTCCTGATTATTCTTGCTGTTCTCCGCGGAATTCTCCATTACGGCGAACAGTATTGCAATCATTATATTGCCTTCAGAATTCTTGCGATTATCCGTCATAAAATTTTTAAGGCACTGCGTCATCTATGTCCTGCGAAACTAGAAACCCGCGATAAGGGAAATCTTATTTCTGTAATTACATCCGATATTGAACTGCTCGAAGTTTTTTATGCTCATACAATTTCGCCGATTGTAATTGCAATTATTGTTTCTGTGATTATGTGTGTTTTCATGGGTAAGCTGTATGTCTGGGCGGCACTTTATGCTGCCTGTGCATATGTAATAGTTGGTCTTATGATTCCAGTCATCAATAGTAAACTTGGAAGTGAAAAGGGTCTTACTTTCCGCAATGCTTTTGGAGAACTCAACAGCTTTGTACTTGCCTCTCTTCGTGGACTTGATGAAACAATTCAGTTTGATTACGGCACAAAACGTAAAAATCAGATAAATGAAAAATCAATAGAGCTTGGAAAAATGCAGAACGGATTAAATCTTCTGGAAGCTTTTCAACGTGCATTTACAACACTTGTTATTTTGCTTTCTGGCATTGGAATGTTTGTTCTTCTGTTTTTAGCTTACAGGAATGGAAGTATTGAGTTACCTCAGCTTATTATTGGAACAGTTACAATGATGGGCTCCTTTGGTCCTGTTGTTGCACTTTCAAATCTTTCAAATAATCTGAATCAGACCTTTGCAAGCGGAAACCGTGTTCTTGATCTACTCGAAGAAGAACCTGTTGTTAGTGAGGTTACAGATGGAACTGATGTTGATTTTGCAGGAGCCGAATTGGAACATGTTGATTTTTCTTATGACAAAAAAAAGATTCTGTCGAATTTTTCAGCAAAGTTTAAAAAAGGGAAACTGATTGGTGTGCACGGCCAGAGTGGAACCGGAAAATCTACAATGCTTAAGCTTCTCATGCGTTTCTGGGATACAGATTCTGGCCAGATAAAAATCAGCGGGCAGGACATCAAAAATCTTAACACAAAAAATCTTCGCAATATGGAAGCGTATATTACGCAGGAAACCTATATTTTTAATGGCACGATTGCGCAGAATATTTCTCTTGAAACTGAACCAGAACATTTTACCCGTGAACAGATTATAGAAGCGGCAAAAAAAGCTTCGCTGCACGATTTTATAATTTCTCTGCCAAAAGGATATGACACAAAAACCGGTGAACTCGGCAGCATGTTAAGCGGCGGTGAACGTCAGAGAATCGGTCTTGCAAGAGCCTTTTTGTACGATGCACCCTTTATGCTTTTAGACGAGCCTACAAGTAATCTCGACTCTCTGAACGAAGCTGTGATTTTAAAATCGCTGAAAGACAGCGCAGAGGGAAAAACAATGGTTCTGGTGAGTCACAGAAAATCTACGCTAGCTTCTGCTGATTATCAGATTGATTTGTAGAGTCTTTAATCGTTTTAACTCTGAACACAAAATATATAATGTGGCCAACCCACACAACTGCAAGAATGATGCACGGAATCCACACGCCTTTTCGTGCCATCATAAAAAAGCCGAAGCCCATCAGAAGGGTGACCGTCAGGATTATACTGATTTTTGTCCTTAGCGGCATTCCGCGGCCTTCTATAAAGGGTTCAAGATTCTTTTTGTAAAGCTTTGTTCCAATGAACCAGTCGTGGAGCCGCTGCGAGCTGTTTGCAAAAAAGAACAGCGTAAGAAGATAAAACGGAGTTGTTGGAAGGATTGGCAAAAAGATTCCAATTGTTCCTAGTGCTAAGAATATACAACCAAGCATTGCGAAGATAATGTTTTTTAATTTCATAATTTAATTTCCTCAATCTTTCTTTCTTCTGCAAGACCTGCAACTACGCCCCATAAAAATTTCTTTCCACCGTCTGTCATATATTCCTTCTTTTGCATAGTTAGCCTTTGCTAACTAGTCTTTATTATATCACGGTTAGCATTGGCTAACAAGTACTAGCATATAAAAACATCACTGATTGAACAAACGGTTAGTTTATGCTAACTTATCTAATTAATGTATCTGGAGTATGTAAATGCAGGTTAAAAAAAAGAGTAAATCAATCTGGGATAGGTTTGCGCCCATTTATTCACTTGCTATGAAGTCGCAGAAAAATATTTATGATTATATGTATTCGCATATTCGTGAGAAGGTACAAGGCAAAGATGTACTTGAACTTGCAACTGGTCCGGGACTCATTGCAAAAAATGTTGCAGAAGTAACTCACAGAATTGTTGCAACAGATTTTTCACCGGATATGATTAAGCAGGCCAACAAAGGCGAAAATCCTGTAAATCTTACTTTTGAAATTGCAGATGCTTCGAACCTTCAGTATGAAGATAATTTTTTTGATGTCGTTATTATTGCAAACTGTCTGCACATTGTTCCAAATCCAGAAAAAGTTTTGAATGAAATTGAGCGTGTCATGAAAACAGGCGGTTTACTTATAGCTCCAAATTTCATTGAAAGAAAAATTGCCAGTCCTAATCTCTGGCAGAAGCTTCTTTATAAACTTGGAGTAAGATTCGAACATCAATGGACATCTGAACAATATAAAAACTTCATCGAATCTAATGGCTGGAAAATCACTGCATCTGAAGTAATTCCCGGCCGCATAGATTTGATGTATGTGGAGTGTGTAAAATAATTTATATTTATTCACGCCAGTTTTTTGGCAGAACACCTTCGTTACGTTTGAAGACCTCTGAAAATTTACTGGCATTTGTGTAACCGCAGCGGCTTGCAATTTCTGTAACTGAAAGATCAGTAGAAGCAAGAAGATTTTTTGCAAGCTGAATGCGGGATTTTGTACGGTACTCGTTTATTGTGACTCCGTACATTTCTTTGAATACTTTTTGAAGGGTTGTGCGGTTCAGGTTTACTTTTTCGGAAAGCTCTTCAATAGAGATTTCCTGTTCAAGATTTAAGTTTATGATTCGGCGGACATTCTGTACCTTACGACCGGTGTTTCCGCTGAAATATAAATCAGTTGAATCGCGCTTGTCTTTTCTCTGCATCAATAAAAGGATTGCCTGAAAAACAGCAAGCCTAAGATTATATGTAGAGAACTCCCCCGGTAATTTCATCATTTCAAGAAAGAGCTTCTCCAGCAGGTCGCTGACAGGATACGACACTGCCGAAGTGCTCTTTCGAATTTCACTAAAAAAATTGGAATCATTAAAATCGCTTGTATTAAAAAAATCATTAAGAAAAGCAATTGTATCTTCGCAAAAAATTATAAGGCTTATGCAGTTCATTCCGCTTTTGCCAAGAGTGCATTTTTTGACAGCCGTTTTACTGTTGAAAATCATGACGTCGCCTTTGTCTCCGCTAACAAACTGTCTGTTCTGTAGTTCAAATTCAGCATGACCGTCTGCGATGTACATAATTTCAAAACCATCAATCTCGCGCTTTTCGTCCTGATAATTCGTATTATAAGATTCCAGTTCTGAATAAACGAGTTCTATTCCTTTAGCAATATGAGTGTGTTTCATAATGCCTTCCCCTACAGGCCCAATCATGCGGTAGACTTCTTCGCCTTCGCATTTGCTTATGAGATTCATGTAGGTTTTGAAAAGAACTTCGTTATTCATATTTTATTTCCTCATCTTCTTAAATGATCCAATCATAAATATGATTGCTACAACAAGAACAATAAGATCTGTAACAAGCTGAGCATAGAAAACGCCCTGAACCGCAAGACCTCCAACTCTTGGCAAAAGAATTACAAGAGGCAGGAACAAAACAAGCTGTCTTGCAAGGGCAAGAATTGATGCAGCTCCGGCCTTACCAATTGCCTGGAAGAATGTAATAGAGAGAATCAAAATTCCATAACTGATAAATGCACCAAAAAGAACACGCAGCATTGGAGCACCTGCTTCTACAATTGCTGCATCTGTAATAAACATAGAAAGCATTTTTGCAGGGAAGCACATAATAGGAATATAGAAAATCAGGGCTACAACAGTTGCGGAAATCATAAAGCAGCGTGTGAACTTTCCAACGCGGTCAAAAAGCTTTGCGCCATAGTTTGTACCAATTGCCGGCTGAAAGCCCTGGCTTATACCCCAAAGAGGAATGAATGAGAAGGCCTGCAAACTCAAAGCTGCACCAAGAATTGTCTGCCATTCTCCACCACCCCATTTTGCAGCAGTGCTATATAAAACAGTCTGCTGAACCATTGACATAACCTGCATGAGCATGGCAGAAACACCAACACTCAAAACAGGTTTAACAAGAAGCTTTTCAAAACGAATTTTATGGATTCTTACAGTATCGCTTTTTTTGATGAAATAAACAAAAGACATAATCATCAAAACAAACTGGGAAATGATAGTAGCAAAAGCAGCACCAAGAACACCGTTTCCTTCACCAAAAACTTTAATCAGAATAGGGTCCAGAATGATATTCAGAATTGCACTTGTTGCCATAATTATCATGGCTTTCTTAAGTTTACCTTCGCCACGCATAATCATGTTTGTTGACTGACCAAGGTTTACAAAAAGTGAACCACAGAAAACTATTCGAAGATAACGAACTGCTTCTTCAAGAACTTCTCCTTCTGCTCCTGCAAGAGACAAAAGCTGTCTTGTAAAAATAAGACCAACAATAATTACAATCGTTGAAAGAAGGGTAACAAAAGAAATAAGGTTTCCAAGAATTCTGTCTATTGTATTTTTATCTCGCTCACCAATTGCACGAGACAAAACAGAAGCTGAGCCTTGTCCTATAAGAGTTGCAATTCCACTATTAATAAGTGTAAAAGGATACGAAACCTTTACTGCAGTCATTGCAATAGGTCCAACCATCTGACCAACAAAAACGGCATCCATAAAATTATAGAGCCCTATAACAACCATACCGAGCACAGCCGGCACGCTCAGAGTGAGCATTGTTTTAAACACATTTCCGCTTACAAGCATTTCGCGGGTGTCCTGCTTATCACTCATACTAACCTCCACTATTTTTTATTCTGATAGTTAGCATATGCTAACTGCATTATAATATAATTCGCTAAAATTATTCACTACTCCAAACAGCAAAATTTATCCCATTTTGCAATTTATTTTTTCAAAGAGGTTATTAATTCGCTACAAAAAAAAGAGCTATCCGAATGAGCAGTCCGGACAGCCCTTTAAATATATGTATTATATAGGAGCCTGTTTTAAGTTAGCCAAGGCTAACTATGAAAAATATATACTACCTTTCTTGTTTTGTCAATGTCTTTAGTTAGCCATTGCTAACTTTTGTATTTTTCATTACAATCCTCTATGGTTAGCATTGTCTAACTGGAGGTAAAAAATGATTTCTTCGGTATCCCCGTATATTGGAAAGTATAAAAAATATACGGTCATTGCTTCGTTCCTTACAACACTTGGTATAGTGGCGAACGTTATTCCTTATTTCTTTTTGTATCAGCTGATTGTTCCTCTTACACAGCATCAGCTGCCAGATTTTAAATTCATTGTAACCCGTGTTATTTTGATTTTTGTCTGTCTTGCAATTTATGCAATTGCTTACAGCACCGGACTTGGTTTTTCTCATGTGAGTGCCTATAACACACTCAAAAACATCAGAATCTCACTCAAGAGTAAACTTGAAAATCAGCCGCTTGGAAATATCAAGGAACTGGGAACCGGTCAGATTAAACGTGTGTTTACAGATGACATCGACCAGATTGAGCTTCTGCTTGCCCACGCTATCCCAGAGGGAATTGCGAATCTTACAGTTCCGCTTATCGTAATAATTGGAATGTTTATTGCAGACTGGCGCCTTGCACTTTTGACTCTTGCAACAATTCCTCTTGGCGCCATCGGAATGTTTATGATGCTCAAGGCAGGAAATGCTCTGATGGGCGCTTATTACGAATCTGCTAAAAAAATGAACAACACAATCATCGAGTATGTAAACGGTATGGAAGCAATCAAGGTCTTCAACAAGGATGGCGATTCCTTCAATCGTTTTGGCGAGGCAGTAAAGGGCTACCGTGATTTTACTCTTGCCTGGTATAAAGTGTGCTGGCCGTGGATGGCTGTTTATAACAGTACGCTTCCGTGTCTTGCGCTTTTCACTTTACCGATTGGTGGCATTCTTGTTCTTAACGGAACGATTGGTCTGAGCCAGCTGATTCTCGTTTTGTGTATGAGCTTTGCAGTAGGGCCGGCAATTCTTCGCGCCCTCAGCTTCGGCGGAAAGATTCCTCAGTTGAATTATAAAATTGCCGAACTCGAAAAGCTGATGAACGGTGAACCGATTAAGCAGGGAAGCCGTGAATTTGAAGGTAAGAATTATGACATCGAGTTTAAGGACGTGAAGTTTAGTTATAAAGAAAAAGAGGTTCTGCACGGCATAAATCTCACCATGAAACAAGGGACAACAACAGCCCTCATCGGTGAGTCAGGCAGTGGTAAATCAACCCTTGCTAAACTCCTTGTTCACTTCTACGACGTAGACAGCGGAAGTATAAAAATCGGTGGACAGCCTATAACTGACATGTCTATTGAAGCTCTTAATAATCAGATTTCATACGTTGCACAGGAGCAGTTCCTTTTTAATACAACACTTTATGAAAATATTCTGATTGGACGTCCAAACGCCACCCGCGAAGAAGTTTTAGATGCTGCCCGTCGTGCTCAGTGCGATGAGTTCTTAGAACGTTTTCCAAAAGGTATAGACACACTTGCCGGAGACAGTGGAAAGCAGCTTTCCGGTGGTGAACGTCAGCGTATTTCACTTGCCCGTGCAATTCTTAAGAATGCACCTGTAATTGTTCTGGACGAGGCAACAGCCTTTATGGATCCGGAAAACGAAGAAAAGATGAATGCCGCAATCCATGAGATTATAAAAGATAAAACAGTAATCGTAATTGCACACAGACTTTCTTCAATCAAGAACGCGGATAAGATTTGTGTTCTTAAGGCAGGGAATGTAATTGCGGAAGGTAAACATTCTCAGCTGAACAAAGAATCAGAAGAATATAAGAAATTGTGGAAGGCTTCTACTGCCGCTGCAAAGTGGGAGATTTAAGTTATGAATAAAACAAAGAAACAAAATAAATCAATGATTGCGATGATGCATCGCCTGGTGAACTCTTGCGGTAAATATAAGGCTTCGATTCGCGCGGCTTACATTCCGGGATTCTTTAAGGGAATGTGCATGAAGGCTCCTATGATGCTTTCATTTCTGATGGTAACTGGTTTTATGGCCGGTACTATGACAAAGCGTACCTGCTGGATTTACGGAGCTGTGCTTCTTGCTTGTGTTATTCTTCAGGCGGTTCTGCAGAATATATCAGACAGGCTTCAGTCGGCTGCGGGCTTTAAGGTTTTTGCTGATAAGCGTATGCAGCTTGGCGACCATTTCCGTAAGCTTTCGATGGGATATTTTACAGACGGAAATATCGGCAAGGTAAGCTCGGTTCTTGCAACTGATATGAACTTTATCGAAGAGAACTGTATGATGGTTCTCGAAGATCTTGTGGGCTTTATGATTTCTCAAGGCTTAATGATAGGCTTTATGTTCTATCTTGGCTGGCAGCTTGGCCTTGTTGCAACTGCCTGTCTTGCACTTAACATTCTCGTGGGAAATCTTACAACAAGAAAATCTATCAGCCATTCGATTATGAAACAGGAATGCAGCGAACGTCTTACAAGCAGTGTTCTTGAGTTTGCAGAAGGAATCGGAATTATCAAAACCTTTAATCTTCTTGGCGAAAAATCTAAGGAAGTAAATAAGAGCTTTGAAAAAAGCTGCAAAGAAAGCATCAATTTTGAAATAGCTTATGCTCCGTGGTGGGCAGGTATGATGATTGCTTATGGTGTTGGAACAGCTCTTGTTCTTTTGACTGCCGGTATTCTTGCGTCACGCGGTCTTATCACTATTGAATATCTGATGGGTATGATTCTTTTCCTCTTTGATGTTTTTGCCGGAATCAAAGCCTACTACGGAAGCATCGCTCGCCTTACTGTTACAGATGCCTGCCTCGACAGAATTGAAAGTGTTTTTGACGAAGCAGAAATCAGTAATGATGGAACAGATAAGATTCCTGACATTCAGACAGTTGAAAAGGATATCCCGGAAATTTCTTACAAAAATGTTACTTTTGCATACGGTCGGAAAAATGTTCTGCAAAACATCAGTTTTGACGCAAATCGCGGCCAGATGATTGCTCTGGTTGGCCCAAGTGGTGGCGGTAAATCAACTATTGCAAATCTTCTTGCCCGTTTCTGGGATGTAAAGAGTGGTAGTATTTCTATTCGTGGTACAGACATCCGCAATGTTCCAGTTGCAAACCTTATGGATAATATCTCTATGGTTTTCCAGCGAGTTTATCTTTTTCAGGACACTATTTTCAACAATATTGCCATGGGAAAAACAAATGCTACCCGCGAAGAAGTAATTGAAGTTGCCAAAAAAGCCCGCTGTTATGATTTTATAATGCAGCTGCCAGACGGCTTTGATACAGTAATCGGTGAAGGCGGCGCAGATCTTAGTGGTGGAGAACAGCAGAGAATTTCTATTGCCCGCTGTATGCTCAAGGATGCTCCAATCGTAATCTTAGATGAAGCCACAGCCAGTGTAGATGCCGACAATGAACATTTTATTCAGGAAGCAATTTCTGAACTTTGCCACGGTAAAACCTTGATTGTAATTGCACATCGTCTCAACACAATCAAAAATGCAAGCCGCATCCTTGTAATCCACGATGGTCAGATTGTTGAAAGCGGTACTCACAAGGAGCTTATGGCTCTAGAAGGCCAGTACAAAAACATGGTTGAACGACAAAACAGCTGATTTGTTGTAGTTAGCCGTTGCTAACTTTTAAACAATGTGTTATATTCTCTTTACAGTTAGCACACGCTAACTGTAAAGAGAGGTAAAAATGACAAAACTGGTTTTGGTTCGCCACGGTGAAAGCGAATGGAATAAACTTAATCTTTTTACCGGCTGGACAGATGTTGAACTTAGCGACAAAGGTCGTGAAGAAGCAAAAGCAGCCGGTAAGCTTTTAAAAGGTGAAGGTTACGATTTTGATATCTGC
>JAEEGL011502571.1_pt1 | contig 29790 bp, 26 predicted proteins | sample 9134231 | NCBI WGS metagenome assembly JAEEGL01 (sample SAMN16246548, study PRJNA631951) | gut metagenome | biome: gut microbiome; feature: rumen; material: fiber-attached | host: Bos | place: Iran: Karaj | collected 2018-10
ACCATTGCCCAAAACTACAAGCTGCCTTACTACACCATGTCACCTACCTATTCCGTATGTAAAGAACATGGATACTTGGCAGGAGAGCAGGCGACTTGTCCTACCTGTGGCGCACGTACCGAGATTTATTCCAGAATCACCGGATATTATCGTCCGGTACAAAACTGGAACGAAGGAAAGATTCAGGAATACAAAAACAGAAAACTTTACGATGTGGAACATTCAAAAATCGATGTGACCGCTACGAAAAAAAGCGTTGTGGAAGAAGTGCCCGAAGGCAATCACCAGGAAATGACGGAGCTTACCTTTACACCAAAGGTTACTGCCAGATACCTGTTTACCACAAAGACCTGTCCAAACTGTGCAAAGGCAAAAGAGATTCTTTCTGATGAAGACTATATTGTAATTGACGCGGAAGAAGAGCCGGAACTAACAGAAAAATATGGAGTAATGCAGGCACCTACTCTAGTGGTAGTGGATGGAGATACCAGCAAAAAATTTGTGAATGCTTCCAATATTCAACGTTATGTTATGGAAAAGGATCATCATTAATACATAGAAGCTTATATCATCTTTATTTAAAAAGACATTGGATTCACCTTTTGGGTGATGCCGATGTCTTTTTTTATTGGTGAAATATAACAGAAAAGCTTCTTTTTTTTTATTTATTTTAATGTGTTGCAAAATTTATTGAACTGATTATAATTATAGACAGAACTAAAATAGTTTAGATAAAAGTAAAATATAGACAGGAGATATGTATGGATTCTGAATTTAACTATAACGAGCCATGGATTATGCAAAGAGCAGATCCTTTTGTTACTTTTGCCGATGGCTATTACTATTTTACAGCTTCAGTTCCGGCCTATGACCGGATTGTGTTACGACGTAGCAAAACATTAAAAGGATTGGCAGATGCTGAAGAAATCGTCCTTTGGAAGAAACATGAAAACGGCCCGATGAGTGAGCATATTTGGGCTCCGGAGCTTCATAAGGTATTTGGTAAGTGGTACATTTACTTTGCGGGAGGAAAAAAAGAGGATATTTGGGATATTCGCCCCTATGTTTTGGAGTGCAGTGGAGAGGATCCTTATGAGGATGCTTGGATAGAAAAGGGAATGATGCAGTGTGCAGATGAGGATGAGTTTTCTTTTCGTGCGTTTTCTTTAGATGCTACCGTATTTGAAGATGGGGGAGAGTTCTATTTTGTCTGGGCTGAAAAAGTGGGGGTAGGAAAACAGATTTCCAATCTCTACATCGCCAAAATGGAATCAGCAACAAAGCTTGCTACAGTTCAGGTATTACTGACTACCCCGGATTATGATTGGGAAAGGGTAGGATTTTGGGTGAATGAAGGCCCGGCTGTAATTAAAAAGGACAATAAAATATATCTTACTTTTTCTGCCAGCGAAACAGGGGCTGCATATTGTGTTGGTATGCTTTCGGCTGAAAGCGGAAGGGATTTGCTGGATCCTTTGAACTGGAAAAAAGATAAAGAACCTGTTTTGAAAACAGATGAAGCATTGGGGCTTTATGGACCTGGACACAACTCTTTTGTCATAGATGAAGAAGGCAGAGATATTATGGTTTATCACTGTAGAACAGAGGAAAAAATAGAAGGAAACCCTTTATACAACCCTAATCGTCACGCTTTTTTAATGCCGGTCGTATGGGATGAAGATTTACGTCCGATTTTTTCATACAGAAATCGTTAATAGGGGAAAAATGGGGAAATTGGAAATGAAACTTAAAAGATTAAAAGTTACTGCAATTGCATTTTTGGCGTTATCTTTGGGATTATCAGGCTGCGGAAGTACGAATGGTTTCTTCTCCTTTAATAGCACCAATGAACTTACCGCAGATGATATCCAGAAGGGAATGTATGAAAACGGTATTTCCTGTCATGATCCACAAATCATTTTAGTGGATGATACCTATTATATGACAGGTTCCCATATGGTTTTGACAAAGTCCAATGATTTGAATCAGTGGGAATATATTTCAAATGGCAATGCGGGAAAGTATATTTCAAATTTGTATGATGGAGATTTGGAAGCCTTTTCCTACGTTGGAAAAAATGAAGATGGCGGCTATTCGGTCTGGGCAGGAAATATTTATTACAATGAGACAATGAAAAAGTATATGCTGTACTTTTGTACCAGTTCATCTTATATAAAGTCAGCGTTGGCTTTGGCTGTGAGTGACACGCCGGAGGGGCCTTATGAATATGTGGGAGATTTACTCTATTCCGGTTTTTCTAAATCTGAAATAGAAACTACGGATGTGCTTACAGTTTTGGGAGAAGACGCGGATACCTCACGGTACTTTAAGTATGGTGCCTATGATAATTCAAAGTGGCCAAACTGTATAGACCCGGCAGTTTTTACAGATGAAGATGGAAAAATGTGGATGGTGTACGGCTCCTGGTCCGGAGGTATATTTATGCTGGAACTCGACCCTGCAACAGGACTTGTGATACATCCTAAAACAGATGAGGCAAATAATGTAGATGCCTACTTTGGATATCATCTTATTGGAGGTGGACATCACGCCTGTGAAGGTCCTTATATCCAGTATAATTCTGACAATGGTTATTACTATTTATTTGTTTCTTATGGCGAATTGACCAGAGAAGGAGGCTATCAAATCCGACAATATCGCAGTGAATGCCCTACCGGTCCCTACTATGATGCGGCAGGCCATACGTTAGGGGATGAAGAGGATTATTTTTCCTATGGATTAAAGATGGTGGGAAACTATACCCTTCCTTCTTTAGATGGAAGTTATATGGCTCCCGGAGGACAATCTGTGTTTACAGGGTTAGATGGACAAACCTATATTACCTATCATCAGAGGTTTGATGAAGGTACAGAATATCACGAACCCAGGGTTCATCAACTGTTTTTAACAGAGGATGACTGGTATGTGATGGCACCTTTTGAAACATCCGATGAAGGGTATATTGATGGCGGTGTTACAAAAGATTTACTACAGGGTACCTTTTATATCATAAATCACGAAACAGATGTTTCCTCTGTAATTCATCATACAGAAAGCTATGAGTTTTCAAATGGGAAAATCAAAGGTGAAAGTAAGGGAAGTTATGATTTTAATGAGGGGCAAAACAACATTTCGGTAGAACTGGATGGCGTGACCTATTACGGTGTTGTGATTGAAATGACGGATGAAGCGGGAAATCCCACAATTTGTTTTATGGCGGTTTCCGAAAACAACGAAACTATCTGGGGTGTGAAATATTTAAACCAATAAAGAAAAAAGGAAGATAAGGAGAGGAAGGATGTCAGAATTATTTATCAATAATCACAAACAACTGTCTCATATTAATCCGGAAATCTACGGTCATTTTTCGGAACATCTGGGGAGATGTATTTATGAGGGTATTTTTGTGGGAGAGGATTCTCCAATTGAAAATATAAACGGAATGCGTTGTGACGTGGTAGAGGCCTTGAAGGAACTGAAAGTGCCTCTGCTTCGTTGGCCCGGAGGCTGCTTTGCAGATGAGTATCATTGGAAAGACGGAATCGGACCAAAGGAAAAACGAAAGAAAATGGTAAACACTCATTGGGGCGGAGTAGTAGAGGATAACAGCTTTGGTACCCATGAATTTTTTGAACTCTGCAGACAGTTGGGCTGTAAAACATACATTAACGGTAATGTAGGTAGCGGAACTGTTCAGGAAATGTCGGAATGGGTGGAATATATGACCTTTGAAGGGGTTTCTCCCATGGCTGATTTGAGAAAACAAAACGGACATGAAGAACCCTGGACCATAGATTACTTTGGTATAGGAAACGAAAACTGGGGATGTGGCGGAAATATGCGTCCTTCCTACTATGGGGATATGTACAGGAGATTCCAGACCTATGTCAGGGTATACAATCCGGATAAGCCTATCAAAAAGGTTTGCGGTGGAGCTAATGTGGATGATTATCATTGGACAAAAACGGTTTTGGACGTAACACATGATCACACACTGCCTCAATTCCACGGATTTATGGATGGGTTGTCATTGCATTATTATGTTCACCCAGAGGGGTGGGAAATCAAAGGAAGCGCTACGGATTTTGATGAAGAGGTTTGGTACAAGACATTGAGCAAGGCTCTTTATATGGACGAACTGGTAACGAGACACGGTGCTATTATGGATGAATATGATCCGGAGAAAATAATCGGAATGATAGTAGATGAATGGGGAACCTGGTATACCTGTGAACCCGGTACAAATCCAGGCTTTTTATATCAGCAAAATACCATTCGTGATGCTTTGGTTGCAGGTATTACTTTAAATATCTTTAATAAACACAGTGACCGTGTGAAGATGGCAAATCTGGCACAGATGGTAAATGTACTTCAGGCTGTGATCTTGACAGAAGGGGAAAAGATGATAAAAACACCGACTTACCATGTTATGCATCAGTACAGATATCATCAAAACGGAGAACTTTTAGACTCTTCACTTACCGGCGTAGAAGAAATACAAATGGGCCAGTGGAGTGTTCCAAAAGTGACAGAATCTGTTTCGGTTGATGAAAATCATATTGTTACGGTTACATTAAACAATCTTTCTACCAGTGAAAGTGAAACGGTCTATGTGAATTTTACCGAACCGGTTCATAAGGTGATAGAAGCAACAGAAGTATCCGGTGAAATTCATGAACACAATACTTTTGAAAATCCGGAAGTTGTAACAGAGAAAAAGTATAGTGACTATACACTTTTGGATAATCAGGTACAACTGAAGCTAAAACCTGCCAGTGTGACTATGTTGAGATTTCAATTTGATTAGCTTTTAGGGGAGAATGATGGAAGAAACACTGAATTTTTGCAGACAATGTGATATTTTAAATAATCTTCCAAAAGATGTAGTACGCTACACAAATGAAATGTATCGGTTGCTTGATAAAAAGGATCGGGCAACCGATTCTTTGATTTTGGAACGATTTAGGATATGTGAATCTTGTGAAAAGAATGTAGATGGAACCTGTTTAAGCTGTGGGTGCTATGTCTTATTTCGAACAATGAAAAAAGAAGGCAGATGTCCCCAGCATAGGTGGTAAAAAGGAGGAAATATGATGCAATTGGAATATGTACCGGAGCCGCCAAAGCCCAAAATGGAAGGCACGGAAGACAGGAATCAAAAAGGTCTGTGGATGACCCACGATCCGGCTGCTTTCTATGATGAGGATTCAAAGACTTTTTACATATACAGTACCGGTGCCTTGTTAAAAACTTCAAAGGACTTAATCCATTTTCAGTCAGAAGGAAAAATCTGTGAAGTGCCACAGGAGGCTTATGATTGGACAAAAAGCAGGGATATTTGGGCTCCGGATATTGTAAAAGTAGGAGAGGAATATCGTTTGTATTGCAGCAATTCCTCCTGGGGAGTGCAGCAATCCTGCATTTTTTTAGCGGTGTCAGATTCTCCGATGGGACCATTTCAGTATAGAGGAATTGTTCTTAAATCATCGGATAAATTGCCGGTAAACGCTATTGATGCAAATATTATTACCGATGAAAAAACAGGAAAAATGTATATGCTCTACGGTTCTTTCTGGGGAGGATGTTATGTTTTGGAATTAGATGTATCTACCGGATTGGCAAAGAATTCCTGTGCAAAAGACTGGCTTTATGACGAGGGGACAGATTCATTTTCCTGTGATATGAAAAGTATTATCGGTACTTGTGTTGCAAAGCGGCCAAGATATTTTAGTGGTGCAGTAGAGGGACCGTATATGATTTATCATCCCTTGTTTGATTATTATTATTTATTTGTGTCCTATGGTTCACTAAAGAGCGATTATCACATTTGTGTGGGAAGAAGCAGACAAATCAACGGTCCTTTTATGGATGCAAATGGAGAATCTTTGATTAGTGCTTTGGGAAAAACAACGGCGGGTAATCTTATTATGGCGGGCTATCAATGGAATGATGGCTGTGCATATATGGCTCCGGGACATAACTCTGTCGTGAAAGATGGAGACAAAGACTATTATCTGGTAACGCATATCCGAGAGAAAAACTTTACAGATACACCGGAACCTTCCACCATGCAGGTAAGACGACTTTACTTTTCACCTGAGGGATGGCCTTATGTAGAAAGTGAAGTATATGCAGGGAAAAACCGGGTGGATTTTTCTTCCAAGGATTTGATAGGAAAGTATGAACGTATCGATTTTTATAAGACAATTCCACAGGGAATATCTGTTTCTACCCCTATGAACCTGGGGGAGGATGATTATTTTGAACATTGTTCGGTTTTCGGAAATTGGGAGTTAAATGAAAATAATGAACTTGTCATTAAATATGGACCCTACAAAGAAAATGCCACGGTTACTTATGTCTTTGACAGAGAAAGACAGGTGGCAACCGTGGGCATCTGTGGTATCAATCAAGATGGTACAAGCTTTTGGGCAAAGAAAGTGGATTAATTATTCATCCATTGGTATATAGTGAATATTAACGTTGATGTCCTGCGCGTAGTTTCCAAAGGATGAACCAAATACAGTCAGTCCTCCTACGTGTGCGGCATCATCTTTCACTGCCATTTTAAATGTAATCTTGCTTCGATAATCCAGATTAAATTCATTGATGTTTATATCGGATATTTTTAGTCCATCAATATATGTTCCGGAAGAGTTAATCACAAGTAGTTTTAATAAACCATATTGGTTCCAGTTGTCAAACCACCAATCAGGTGTAAATATTCCTCGTACATCACCATAGTCTCCGGGAGAAGTCCATGTTCCGATTTCTACATTGTTGATTGAGAAGGTGATGTCAGAAGGCCATACACTGTTGATTCCTGGAGCTTCTGAAGATATTTCTGCAGAAAGCATAATTTCAGTGATTTTTTGACCGGAAGGGATAAAATTCGGTATTTCATATTCAATAAAGCCCTTTGTAAACCAAAGTATTTCTGCATTGTATCGATCCGGATGTGCAAAATATCGGGTATCATCTACTTCACCTACAAGGGATTCTGCTGTTGCAATACCGCATGTAGGATAAACCTGATAATTAGAGTAATGTCCGATTTTAATATTGGTGTTATAAACATTCTGACTGGATTCAGGAGCAGTAAAATCAATAAGCAACTTATCCATATTTAAACTACAAATCTTTTGATTCCCATGTCCGGCAGCCTCTCCGGAGGTCGTAATAATTCCACAGGATTCCATTTTCTTTACATGATTGGTTAAGGCACCGTTTGTAATCTTTAGCTCACTGGCAATCTCATTCATATTCATTCGCTGATTTTTTAACAGCAGTTTAATAATGTCAATACGAACATCAGAACCTAATACTTTAAACAGTTCCAATCCCTCGTCCGGTGATGTAATATAAATCATAAGCTCTCCTTATTATCTCATTTGTACACTTATAAAAAGTGAACATAATATACAAATTATTTAACTGTTATTATTGTACTCCAACTGTCAATTATTTCGTATAAAAAAGTTTTCGTTTTAATTAACAAAAATTAATTTGCGTTTCTGTTGAAATTCACGAAAGTCTAAAATAGTTTAACTAAAACTAAAATATTTATTGACAGTGTAAACTACCAGGGGTTAGAATTGCATTGTAAACAAAAGGGGGTAACACCCAAGGGTTATTTTTCATTTTATTTTAAAGGGTTAATAGGAGGAAATAAATGAAGAAGAAAATATTATCACTGTTCTTGGTAGCAGTCATGGGAGTAAGTGCTCTTGCCGGATGTGGAAATGTTACTACAACGGAAGAAGCAGGTGAGACTTCTACAGATGAGACTGCTGAGGACACCACAACAACAGAATCTCTGAAGGGAAACGGAGATGCAACATTAAATGTTTTCTTGTATATGCAGGATCACGAAAAAGAAGCATACAAGAAAGTATTGGAAAGCTTTGTGGAAGATCATTCTGATGAAATTAAGGAAGTAGTATTTGAGGTAACTACACAGGATGAGTACAACACCAAGATGACAGCGAACATGACAGCAAATGACATGCCTGATGTGTTTTATGTTGGACCGTCAGCAGTACGTTCTTATGTTGATAATGGTTACATTATGGCGCTAGATGATTATGTGGATGCTGCTACTATCGAAAGTACATGGGGAACAACACAGGAAATCTACCGTTACGATGGAAAAGAAGTAGGTAACGGAAGTTTATATGCATTGCCAAAAGATTTATCTTGTTTTGCATTTGCTTATAATAAAGACTTATTTGATGAAGCCGGATTAGAGTATCCTGATCCTGAAAATCCGTATACTTATGATGAGTTTTTGGAAGTATGTAAGGCTTTAACAAAGGATACTGATGGAGATGGAGAAATCGACCAGTGGGGTGTTGCAAATGCAAACCAGTTCGGCATGAGCCCTTATCTGTATTCCAACGGAGTTTCTTTCCTCAATGAGGATATGACAAAGGTAAATGTAGCAGATAATGCTCAGCTTGCTGAAGCACTTACATTCTATACTGATTTAACAACCAAATACAGTGTTACTCCTACAGTGGAACAGGATACAGCACTTGGCGGATACCAGAGATGGTTAGATGGTCAAATTGGTTTCTATGGTTGTGGAACATGGGATATTGCAGCATTCATGGATGAAAGCACCTTCCCTTACAACTGGGATCTTTGTGCATGGCCTGTAGGTCCAAGCGGCGACGGAAAGAGCCACACATGGATGGGTTCTGTTGGTTATGCTGTATCTTCAACAACTGAAAATCCTGATCTTGCAGCAGCTCTTGTTGCAGCACTTTCTACAGATGAAAGCGGACAGAAGGCTGTATCAGGTATTACAACAGGGGAATCTATTCAGTTACCTAATATTACTGATTTAGCTTATGGTGAATTCTTAACAGCAGTACAAAACGGAGATTTGCCTTTCCCTTCAAATGTAGACATTTTGTTCAACTACTTTGATGGTACAGACAAATATGAAGCAACACTTCAGGAAACAGATTATACCTACAATGCAGAGTGGTATGATCCTTTCTGGGAAGGTGTTACAAATATTCAGACCGGTGATATTACGGTAGAAGAGTTCTTGAAAGAAGTAGAACCTGAAATGCAGGAAGCATTGGATAATGCAATTGAACTTCAGAATTCTACAACAAACTAACACTTATTAATTGTTTTCAATATAATTATATTTGGGCCCCTCTGGGTGAGGGGCTCAAATAGTTTAAAAATGTTGCTGAATTGTTTTCAATTAGGGGAAGCAACATAAAGGGAGTTAGAAATGGAGAAAACCAAAGTGAAAGTTAAAATGTCAGAAATGGCAAAAAGAGAAGAGCGATGGGCCTGGTTGTTTATAGCAGCTCCTTTTATAGGTTTCTTGTGTTTTATGGCCTATCCGATTGTTTTTGCCCTGGTGGCAAGTATGAGTCGCTGGACAGGTATCAATTCACTTCTCGGAAATATGGTAGGTCTTCGGAACTACATAGAGATTTTACAGGATGAAAAGTTTTGGACATCTATGCTAAATACCGTTATTTATATGATTGGTATTCCAATCGGTATGATTTTAGGTGGAATGATTGCCATGGGATTAAATCGTAAAATCCCAATGAAAAGAGCTTTAACCACCATGTACTATGTACCGGTTGTATCATCACTGGTAGCGGTTTCGATTTTGTGGGCATGGGTTTTTAATTATGATTACGGTTTGTTTAATACGATTTACAAGTTTTTGACCGGTAGCCATGGACCTAACTGGTTAGGTGATGAAGTTATGGTAAAGGTTGCCATGATTATCTTCATGACATGGAAAGGTTTGGGAACTTCTATCATACTTTATTTGGCAGGACTGCAAAATATTCCAAGAGACTACTATGAAGCGGCAGAAATTGATGGTGCCAATGGCTGGCAAAAATTGAAAAATATTACAGTACCGTTACTGTCTCCGGTAACCTTTTACATTTTAATCACCAGTTTGATTGGTGGTTTCCAGGTATTTGTAGAGGTTCAGGTTATGGTTCCTGCCGGAGGAAAAAATTACAGTGCGGCAACAGTGGTGTTCTACCTGTATGAAAAGGCCTTTGAACATGGACAACTGGGATACGGTAGTGCAATCGCAGTAATTTTGGCAATTATCATATTTATCATTACGGCTCTGAATTTCTGGGGCCAGGATAAATGGGTTAAGACAATAGATTAAGGGGGGTGAGATTTTTGAGCAAGAAAATGATAAAAGCGAATAAAAAAGACTATCAGACAGCGAAAGTTGTTACCCCCAGAGAAAGATTTATAAATGTTGTGGTTTTTATACTGTTGTTATTGTTGGCAGTATGTATGGTGTTCCCACTGATTTATATGGTGGCTACATCATTTATGACTAAGAATCAGATTCTCTCAGGTTCTTTAACACTATTTCCGAATCCTATTTTGATAGGAAAGTATTCGGAAGTTTTGAGTAAGGCAAATTTCGTAAACGGTATTATTAACACAATCAAAGTGGAAATTCCTGTTTTGCTTATTGGTGGTTTTACTTCTTCTTTGGCAGCCTTTGCTTTTGCCAAAATGAATTTTAGAGGAAAGAATGCACTGTTTTTGGCACTTCTGGCCACCATTATGATTCCCTTTGCTGTAGTAATGATACCTCAGTACGTATTATTTACAAAACTGGGATGGACGAATTCACTTTTGCCACTGATTATTCCGGGATGTTTTGGAAATGTAAGTATGATTTTCTTTTTGAGACAGAATCTTTACAGTATTCCCACAGATTTGATGGATGCGGCAAAACTGGATGGATGTAATTATTTCACTACATATTTACGTGTCTTCTTACCTTTGATGAAGGGAGCTTTGGGAACGCAGCTTATGTTATGGTTTATGGGAATCTGGAATGATTATTTAGCACCTACGATTTTCCTTCGAAGTGAACAGACATGGACATTGCAGGTGGTAATTCGTTCATTTAATTCCTATTATGCAATCCAAAGTGATTATGCTTTGATTATGGCTGCATCAGTAATAGCAATGATACCTACATTACTGTTATTCTTTATTTTCCAGAGAGTTATCATTGAATCTATTGCCATCAGTGGTATTAAATAAGCGTATTATTTGTTATGATAAACGGGCGGAGAATCACCGCTCGTTTATTATATATTGAAACATGCAGACACTAAGGAGGAAGGGACTTATGTTTTCATATGATAATCCGGTCATTCGATTTTTGAATAAGGTAACGGATTTACTGGTATTAAACATTTTATTTATTGTTTGTAGTATTCCTATTTTTACCATTGGAGCATCTGTTAGTGCTTTATATTCCGTTAGTTTACATTCCGTGCGGTATGGCGATGGATATGTATGGAAGAATTTTTTTGGTGCCTTTAAAAAGAATTTTAAACAGGCTACCGTGGCATGGCTGATTATGCTGGTAGTTTTGGCTGTGCTTTTACTGGATATTATGTTTTGGCAGCAAATCGATTTTGAAAGTTTAAATTCTATTATGTTGGGAGTAAGCTTTGTTTTACTTTTCCTTTGGATTTGTCTGGAAACATGGCTGTTTCCTCTAATTGCCAAAATGAGTGATTCGATTTTGATTCAGTTTAAAAATGCATCGAAAATGGCTATTGGATATTTTATTCCCTATACCTTGGTGTGCGCGGGGCTAAAAAGTGTTTTGCTTTATATATCCTATGTAAATCTCCCCATGCTAATGGTTATGTTTATGATAGGGTTTTCGACAGTAGCTTATATAGATTCTTTTTTTATTTACAAGGTATTTGCTAAGCACATAAAGGAGGAGTCTTTGGGATATGATGATTTGCTTTATCAATATGAAGAAAAAGCAGAAAGTATAGAGGAAGAACGTGACAGATAAGATAATATAAAAAAGATGGAACCGGATCGTGTCCTTTGCGCTTTTAGAAAAAATGCAGGCAAAAATGCCTGCATTTTTCTATGGGTATTTTTGGATTTATCCCATAAATAGAGCCATTTTTATAAGAAACGGTGGTTTGACACCTTATGCTATTTCATTTAAGATGAAAAAGTTAAATGGAAACTTGAAGAAAAAAGATACGGAGATAAACTGGATGAATTTGAATATCTCAGGCTATACAAAGTTATTATGCCTTTTAGGACATCCTGCAAAACATTCCAAATCCCCTGGAATGCACAATGAGGCTTGTTCTATTTTGAATCTGGATTATTGCTATTTGGCGTTTGATATTGAACCATCACAACTAGAAAATGCAATTAACGGACTTCGATTATTTGAAGCCCGTGGATTTAATCTTACCATGCCCTTTAAAGAAATGATTCTGCCCTATATGGACGAACTTTCAAAGGCTGCTTACTTATGTCAGTCGGTTAATACAGTGGTAAATGAGAATGGAAAGTTTTACGGTCATACCACAGATGGTATAGGGTATATGGATTCCATAAAAAGTGTGGGATTTGATATCAGAGGTGGCAAAATGACCATACTTGGGGCCGGTGGTGCTGCAAAATCCATACTTACCCAGGCTTCTATAGATGGAGTGAAAGAAATCCGGGTATTTAAAAGAAAAAATGCGACTTTTAAAGAAACACTGGCTTTTGCTGACAGAGTTGAAAAAGAAACCGGGTGCAGAATTATTGTCTGTGACATGGCAGATAAAAAAGAACTGCAAACAGCAATTGCTCATTCCGATTTATTGGTGAATGCCACCAACGTTGGTATGGAGGATGACAATACATCTCTAGTGCCAAAGGAGTTTTTGAGAAAGGATTTGTTTGTTTCGGATATTATTTATCATCCGGCTATGACCAGACTTCTTTGTGATGCAAAAGATATAGGTGCTACCTATTTAAATGGAGAGTTTATGCTTTTGTATCAGGGTGCGGCAGCTTTTGAACTTTGGACCGGGCAAAAGATGCCTGTGGAAGAAATAAAAAGAAAAGTTTTTCTGAATAATAAATAAAGATATTGTTTTATTCAGAGCAAAATACAGAAAAACAGATTGCGAGGAAAGAAAGATGAGTTTTACTTACATTGCGAAAATGCCTACACCGGAAGAGATTAAAGAACGTTTTCCGGTTTCAAAAGAACTACAGGAAATCAAAGCAAAAAGAGATAGGGAAATTGCGGATATTATTACCGGTAAGGATAATCGCTTTTTGATGATTGTGGGACCTTGTTCCGCAGATAATGAAGACAGCGTATGCGAATACATTAACCGTTTGGCAAAGGTGGCAGAGCGGGTTCAGCACAGAGTTTATATTGTGCCCCGTATTTACACCAACAAACCAAGAACAACAGGAAGTGGATATAAGGGAATTGCTTCTCAGCCGGATCCCACAGCAAAGCCGGATATGGTGGAAGGGTTGATTGCCGTACGAAAGATGCATCTTCGTGCTATGGAAGAAACCCATCTTACCGCAGCAGATGAAATGTTGTATCCGGAAAACTGGCCTTATGTAGATGATCTGCTTTCCTATGTTGCCATAGGGGCACGAAGTGTGGAAGATCAGCACCATCGTTTGGTGGTATCGGGATTTGATGTAGCCAGTGGAATGAAAAATCCCACATCCGGTGACTATTCCGTAATGTTGAATTCCGTTTATGCTGCGCAGCACGGTCATCATTTTACCTTTGCAGGCAGTGAAGTAAAGACCTCCGGAAATCCTTTGGCACATACCATCTTAAGAGGAGCAGTGTCAAAACACGGAAATACTACACAGAATTATCACTACGAAGATTTGATTCGTTTGCATAATATGTATGAAGAAATGGAATTGGTGAACCCGGCTTGTATTGTGGATGCGAACCATTCCAATTCCAATAAACAGTTTAAAGAACAGATTCGAATTGTGCGTGAAGTAATGCATAACCGTCGTTATTCCAATGAAATCAAATCCTTGGTAAAGGGTGTGATGGTGGAAAGTTATTTGGTAGAAGGAAATCAGCCTATTTCCGATCATCAGACCTACGGACAGTCCATTACAGATGCATGTCTTGGTTGGGAAGATACAGAGAGATTGATATTGGAAGTTGCCGATATGGCAGATTAATGGAGGAAATATGCCGGTAATCGTAAAGGGAAGATACATTGATAATAAGAAGCCTCTTGTTTGCGTTCCAATTATTGAAACCACAAAGGAAGAAATCATTTCCAGAACCCGTGATTTAGTGGACATGGATGTGGAAATGTTAGAATGGAGAGCAGATTTTTATGAGGATTTAGGGGACATTGAAAAGGTGAAATCCCTGTTGGAAAGCTTGCGGGAATTAACTAAACAAACCGTATTTTTAGTGACGGTTCGTTCCAAAGATCAGGGTGGAAACTGCGACTTTTCACCCCGGGAGATTTCAAATCTGTTGGTTTCCATGTCCGGGGTTCATGCCGCAGATTTTATAGATGTGGAATTTTTTACCTTTGAACATCCGGAGCGGTTGATTAAAAAACTTCAGGAACGGGGAGCTTTGGTAATTTCATCCCATCATGATTTTGAGGAGACTCCTGAAGTAGGGGTGATGTCCACTCTTTTAGAGCAAATGAAAGATGGCGACGCGGATATTGTAAAACTTGCAGTTATGCCAAACTGTGTTTTGGATGTGTTGGCCTTGTTACAGGTGACGGATGATTTCCGCAAAGAAAACAAAAACATTCCTATTGTAACCATGTCTATGGGAAGTCTTGGAATGATTACCAGAATATCCGGTGAGATTTTTGGCTCATGCATTACCTTTGGCTCATTTGGAAAAAACTCTGCACCGGGTCAAATGCCAAGAGAAGAATTGGAAAGAGTACTTTCTTTTATTCATAAATATTACGGAGAGACAAATGAATAGTATTTATTTAGTTGGATTTATGGGAGCGGGAAAGTCCGCTGTTTCCAGAGAACTTCATCAAAAGCTGGGATGGAAAACCCTAGATACGGATCAGCTTATTGTAGAGCAGGAAGGGATGGAAATCTCTGATATATTTGCAAAAAAAGGGGAAGCGTATTTTCGCCAGGTGGAAAGAGACGTGGTGAAAAAACTTACCAATGAGAGCCACTTGGTGGTTGCCTGTGGTGGCGGAGTTGCCACAAAAGAGGAAAACCAGGCTGAGATTAAAAAGGGTGGTACGGTTGTGCTTTTATCCGCTTCGCCGGAAACAATTTTGGAACGTGTCAGCCGAAACAACAAGCGTCCTCTTTTGGAAGGGAAAAAAACAGTGGAAGACATCCAAAAGTTCTTGGATGAACGTCAGCCTTTCTATGAAAAAGTGGCAGATATTACCGTAAATGTTGATGGAAAAACCCTAGAAGGGATTGCGGAGGAAATCCTATCTCACATTGACTTATGATAGGCCTTTTGTTAATATATATAAGGCTTTTTTGCCCCTTTGTAGGCGTAGCGTAGTTGGATAACGCATCAGACTCCGACTCTGAAGATCGCTGGTTCGAATCCAGTCGTCTACATTTCGTCTATAGTGTTTCGTAAAAAGGAAAGGATATAGATATGGATAAGATAAAAGAAATATTTTTTAATTGTATAGATTTTGTAGTAGAAAAGAAACGTTATTTCGGAGCAGGTGCTGTTTGTGTTTTGATGGTAGTTTTGTTGGCGTTTGGTACGGATAATTCCGCAGCAGACTCCAATCCTTTATCAGGAGCTTACCAGTCCTACAGTGAAGAAGATACTGATTCAGAGATTACTTCTTTATTAAAGAGTTATTATACTGCTTGTGCAGACAATGATTTGGATACATTGGTTACGGTAGCATATCCCGTATCAGATGCAGAAAAGAGCTATATCACCTTTTTGTCAGATTACATTGATTCCTATGATGTTATTAGTGTGTATTCAAAAAGAGGTGTGGACAGCGATTCTTATTTGGTATCAGCAGAAGTAGAGATTCATTTTGCCGGACTTGAAACTGCAGCACCGGGATTGGATTTCTTCTATGTTGTGAAAAACGAAGAAACCGGCGCTTTGGTAATCAACAATGTGTACAGTGCATTTAACCAGCAGAACAATGAATACGATATGGATCCTACCATTTCATCATTGATTGCTGAATTTGAACAGCAGGATGATTTGCTTGCCCTTCAGGCGGATGTTCAGGCGAAGTACAACGAACGTCAGTTGGCAGATGCAAACTTTAATACATTTACAGCAGAGACACTTCCTCAGGCAATTCAAAAATGGGCTTCTGATTATAAGGCAGCTTTAGAAGAAGCACAGAAGAAGGCAGAAGAGGAAGCAGCCGCTGCAGCAGAAGCAGAGAAAAAGGCTGCAGAAGACGCCGCTGCTGCTGAAGCCGCAGAAAAAGCAGCTGCAGAAAAAGAAGCAAACGCTTATCAGGTACGTGTAACGGAAAAGGTAAATGTTCGTGCCAGTGCTTCCACAGATGCAGAATCCCTTGGTAAGGTAGAAGCTGGAACAGAGTTGAAGGCTTATTCCGAAGAGGGCGAATGGACTTTGGTTGTCTTTAATGATAGTGAAGGTTATATTAAAACCGAATACTTGGAAAGAGTAGATGCTGCAACAGAAGAAACTACAGAAGAGACTACTACAGAAGAGACCACAGAAGAAACTACAGAGGAATCCACAGAGGCTTCTACAGATACCACTTTGTATGCTGCCGGTGAAAAGGTTCTTTTGTATACCACCGTTAATATTCGTGAAAGCATGAGCGAAACCGCTTCTAAGGTTGCTTTAGCATATGCCGGTGAGTATGTGGAAGTAATTATGCAGTACGAAGAAGGCTGGACAAAGGTAAGCTATAATGGTAAGGAAGGCTATATTAAGACAGAGTTTTTAGGACCTCAATAATTAGTTATTTCAGCGAGAGAGTTTTCCTCGGGAAGACTCTCTTGTTTTATTTTAGGATGTATTTTTATGGATGAAAAAGGAATTCGAATCAATAAATTTTTGTCGGAAGCCGGAGTTTGTTCCCGAAGGGAAGGGGATAAGCTGGTAGAGGCCAAACGGGTAACTGTGGATGGTGAATATGTAACCACAGGAACAAGGGTACTCCCGGGACAGCATGTTTTTGTAGATGGAAAAGAAGTTTGTTTAGAAGAAGAGGAAGTTGTTCTTTTGTTTAACAAGCCAAGAGGAATTGTTTGCACCGCAGAAAAACGGGAAAAGGATAATGTCATAGATTTTCTTCATTATCCGGTCCGTATTTATCCCGTTGGTCGTTTGGATAAAGACTCCCATGGACTTTTGATTTTAACCAATCAGGGAGATTTAACCAATGAGATTTTAAAGGCTTCCAATTATCATGAAAAAGAGTATGTCGTTCGGGTGAACAAGCCTATTACCGGACAGTTTATGATGCATATGCAGCAAGGGGTATATCTGTCAGAACTGGACAAAAAAACTGCGCCCTGTAAGGTGAAAAAGTTGGATGACAAGACTTTTTCCATTGTTTTGACCCAGGGGCTGAATCGACAAATCCGTCGAATGTGCAGAGAATTGGATTATCATGTTCGGGACTTGAAACGTGTTCGTATTATGGACTACACCTTAGATGGAATTGCAGAGGGAAGCTATCGTGAGTTAACCAAAGCAGAAATCGCACAGTTAAAAAAACAATTATTATAATTACCGGGGTAATATATGAAGATAGAAGAAGCAAGAATCAAGGCACAAGAATTAAGAGAAACATTGGAATATCACAGCAATCGTTATTACAATGAGGATTCACCGGAAATCACGGATTATGAGTACGATATGATGATGCGTGAGCTGAAACAGTTAGAAAAAGATTTTCCGGAGTTGGTGGATGCTGCTTCTCCAACCCAGCACGTGGGTGGAAAGGCAAAAAGAGAAGCCGGCGTTTTGGTACGACACAATGTTCCCATGTTATCTTTACAGGATGTGTTTTCTAAGGAAGAAGTAAAAAACTTCGTTGAAGAAATGGAAGAAAAACTGGATCATCCGGAGTTTGTTGTGGAATATAAAATCGACGGACTTTCCATGTCTCTTCGTTATGAAAATGGAAAATTGGTAATGGCTGAGACCAGTGGAGACGGAATCGAATTTGGTGAAGATGTTACGGAAAATGCCAGAGTGATTGATGATGTGGTTCAGGAATTAAAAGATCAGCCGGAGTATCTTGAAATTCGCGGGGAAGTATACATGAAAAACGCGGATTTTGATGCTGTAAACGAACGTCAGGAACTTCTTGGAAAAAAGGTTTTTGCAAATCCAAGAAACTGCGCGGCTGGAACCTTGCGTCAATTGGACTCTGATGTGGTAAAAGAAAGAAAACTGTCTTTGTTTATTTTTAATTTACAACAGGTTCGGGGAAAAGAATTCGCTACTCATACCCAGGCTTATGAGTATATGAAAAGTCAGGGAATATCCATTATTGAAGACTATAAACTCTGTCATACCTTTGAGGAAGTATGGGATGCCATTTCCTTTATTGGAGAAAACAGAGGAAACCTTTCCTATGATATTGACGGAGCAGTTGTAAAGGTAAATTCCTATGCGCAAAGAGAGTATCTTGGAAATACTGCGAAGGTGCCCAGATGGGCGGTTGCCTACAAATATCCGCCGGAGGAAAAGGAAACCAAGATTTTGGATATTGAGCTTTCCGTAGGAAGAACGGGACGAATCAATCCAACAGCGGTGTTTGAACCTATACGGCTTTGTGGAACCACAGTTTCTCGAGCAACCCTTCATAATCAGGATTTTATCAATGATTTGGATGTAGGAATCGGAGATACGGTTGTGGTTTACAAATCCGGAGAAATCATTCCAAAGATTAAATCTGTGGTAAGAGAAAAACGTCCCGACGGATGCATTACCTATCAAATTCCTGATGTTTGCCCGGTATGCGGTGCAAAGACCTTGAGGGAAGAAAATACAGCGGATATCAAATGCACCTCAGCTACCTGTCCTGCCCAGTTGGAGAGAAACATTATAAACTTTGCTGGCCGGGATGCTATGGATTTGAAGGGATTTGGTACCGTTTATATTGAAGAATTGGTTCGCAAGGGCTTTATAAAAGATGTTGCCGATATTTACGAATTAAAAGACAAGCGGGATGAACTGATTGAACTTGGCATTATCGGTAAAGAAAAAAATACCGACAAGCTGTTACAGGTAATTGAAGACTCCAAATCCAACGATGCGGATCGTCTTTTTACCGGATTTGGAATTCCAAATGTAGGAAAAACAGCGGCGAAAGCTCTTTTGAATCATTTTGGTGACATTGAAAAAATCGCCCACGCTTCTGTGGAGGAGATGACAGAGGTTGCGGATATCGGCGAGATTACCGCGCAGTGTATCTTTACCTATTTTGCATTGCCGGAAAATCAGCGGTTGTTGGAACGATTAAAAACCTTAGGGTTAAACTTAATCAAAGAAAAGGAGACTTTGGACTCCAATGTATTTGAAGGAAAGACCTTTGTTATTACAGGAACACTTCCTACCATGGGTAGAAAGGAAGCTGCAGCCCTGATTGAAAAAAACGGTGGCAAAGTCACCGGTTCCGTTTCAAAAAAGACCGATTATTTGTTGGCCGGGGAAGCCGCAGGAAGCAAGTTGGACAAGGCCAATGCCTTGGGAATTCCTGTTTTATCGGAAACGGATTTGAAAAATATGTTATAATTCAGACCTAAAAGCAGATATTTTACGACATAAAAAGGAGATGGGAACATATGCCTATTCGTACACAAAGAGATTTACCAGCATATTCCATATTGGAAAAGGAAAATATATTTGTTATGGACGAAGACCGAGCAATGCATCAGGATATTCGTCCTTTGGAAATTGCTATTTTAAATTTAATGCCATTAAAAGAAGATACGGAATTACAGATTTTACGTATGCTTTCCAATACACCCTTGCAGTGCAATGTTTCTTTTATTGCAACGGAATCTCACGAAGCCATTCATACGCCAAAGGAGCATTTAATCAACTTTTACCAGACTTTTTCAGAGGTAAAAGACAATAATTATGATGGAATGATTATTACCGGTGCTCCCGTGGAATTAATGGACTTTGAAGAGGTGGATTATTGGGATGAGGTTTGTGAAATAATGGATTGGGCAAAGACCAATGTAACCTCTACCTTATATCTGTGCTGGGGAGCACAGGCGGCATTGTATCATTACTATGGTGTAAAAAAGAAGATTTTGGATAAAAAGGTCTTTGGTGTATTTTCCCACAAGGTACAGCATAGAAAAGTACCTTTGGTGAGAGGATTTGATGATTATTTTTTGGTGCCTCACAGCAGAAACACGGAAGTGGATGTGGATGATGTCAGAAAGATTTCAGATATGGTGATTCTAGCGGAATCCGAAGAAGCAGGATTATTGCTTTGTATGAAGGAAGATGGCAGTGAAATCTATTGCATGGGTCATCCTGAATATGATCGATATACCCTAGACAAGGAATACAAAAGAGATATGGCGAAGGGATTGGATTATGTGGATTTGCCAAAGAATTATTATCCTGATGATGATCCGGAGCAAAAGCCTATGCTTCAGTGGAGATCTCACGCCAATACCTTGTATACCAACTTTTTGAACTACTATGTATATCAAAATACACCCTACGAATTTAATAAAGTAATAAAGCATTAAGGAGTATGAGTAATATGAAAAAAATGAAGATGTATCGTGTAATGCTTGCGGTATGTTTCCTTTGCTTTTCTTTTTTAAGCAGTGGAGTCTATACCCAGGCCCAAAGTGTTTATGCCAGTGGCAGTGAGTATCAGGCTGCCTCAACAACCCAAAAACTTAAATTTAAAAAGAAGGTGAAAAAACTGCAGGCCGGTTCTTCTTATAAATTTAAGGTAAATAAGAAGAATGCAAAATGGTATGTAAGCAATAAATCCATTGCCACCATTAATAAAAAAACAGGAAAATTAAACGCCAAAAAATGCGGTACCGTAAAAATTACCTGCAAGGTGAAAAAAGAAAAAGTTTCCTGCAAGGTAAAAATAACACCCATTGCTGTAATTGGAATCGACCCGGGACATCAAGTGAGAGGTGACTACGGAAAAGAACCAAACGGTCCCGGTTCTAGTGTTTTAAAAACCAAAGTGGCCGGCGGTACCTGTGGGGTAGTAACCAAAAAACCGGAGTATCAGTTGACGCTGGAAGTGGGATTGAAGCTTAAGGCGGAACTGGAAAACAGAGGCTATCAGGTGGTAATGACAAGAACCACCAATGATGTAAATATATCCAACAAACAAAGGGCAGAGGCGTTAAACAAGTGTAATATAGCTATTCGCTTGCATGCGGATGGAAGTTCTTCTTCCACAGCCAGTGGAGCCAGCGGACTTTATCCCTCAGCAGGAAATCCCTATATCGGCCACCTGTCACCGGATTGTGGACATGTGACTCGATTGTTGTTGGAGCACTATTGTGCCAAAACCGGTATCAGAAACCGTGGCTTGTCTCTTCGGGATGACTTAACCGGTACAAACTGGAGTACCGTGCCTACCGCGTTGATTGAGATGGGCTTTATGACAAATCCCGGGGATGATACCTATATGTCAAATGAAACAAATCAAAATACTATGGTATGCGGTCTCGCTGACGGAGTAGATGCCATCTACGGAAGAAAATAACGGTATGATTAAAAAATTTTATAATTGACATAAGAAAAAGACGAGGAAGCATCCTCGTCTTTTTTTGAACAGTAATCTTGAGTTTTCCTTAGGGTCCTATTTTTCGTTTAATTCCTGCATCTTCATAGCACGAACTTTCAAAGGAAGGCCGAACAGTGTAATAAATCCTTCCGCATCGTGATGATCGTATAAATCACCGGTAGTGAAGCTTGCAAGAGACTCGCTGTAAAGTGAGTAGGGTGAAGTGGTACCTGCTTTAATAATGTTTCCTTTGTAAAGCTTGAACTTAACTTCACCGGTAACATATTCCTGAGTGGATTCCACAAAAGCCTGAACAGCTTCACGAAGAGGAGTAAACCATTTTCCTTCGTAAACAATCTGAGCCATTTTGTTGCCCATATCTTTTTTGGCTTCCATGGTAGCACGGTCAAGCACCAATTCTTCCAACTGGTCATGAGCTTCCATTAAGATGGTTCCGCCGGGAGTTTCATATACACCACGGCTCTTCATACCAACAACACGGTTTTCTACGATATCTACAATACCGATACCATGCTTTCCACCGAGGCGGTTTAATTCACGAATAATATCGGAAACCTTCATTTCTTTTCCATTAACGGAAGTGGGCACACCTTTTTCAAAGGTCATGGTTACATATTCACCTTCGTCAGGAGCCTTTTCAGGAGAAACGCCCAATACCAACAAATGATCATAGTCAGGTTCGTTGGCAGGATCTTCCAATTCCAAACCTTCGTGAGAAATATGCCAAAGGTTTCTGTCACGACTGTAGGACTGATCTGCAGAGAAGGGAAGGTTGATTCCGTGAGCTTTGCAGTATTCGATTTCGGATTCGCGGGAATCCATATCCCACTTATCATCACGCCATGCAGCGATAATCTTTAAATCGGGAGCCAATGCTTTGATACCAAGTTCGAAACGAATCTGGTCATTTCCTTTTCCTGTAGCGCCGTGGCAAATAGCGGTAGCGCCTTCTTTACGAGCGATTTCCACAAGCTTCTTTGCAATTCCGGGACGAGCCATGGAAGTACCGAGTAAATATTTATTCTCGTATACGGCACCGGCCTGAACGCAGGGAACGATGTAATCGTCGCAGAACTCGTCAACGATATCTTCAATATATAATTTAGAAGCACCGGAAAGTTTTGCTCTTTCTTCCAAGCCATCCAATTCTTCTTCCTGTCCACAGTCAATGCAACAGCAGATTACTTCGTAATCATAGTTTTCTTTTAACCAGGGGATAATAGCAGTTGTATCAAGTCCACCTGAGTATGCAAGAATTACTTTTTCTTTCATAATCTTTTTCCTTTCTTATTTAAATTTAATTATTAGCTTTAAGAAAACCGGCCTTTGTAAAATGGATAATTATCGAATAAAAATGAATGTTTATACGAAAATCACAAATCCGGGTTCATCCAAGGGATATATTACAACAAATGAATATTTATAGCAAGAGGAAAATAAAAAAATGTTGATTTTATGTAAAAGTGGTGTATAATTATGCAAGAATTGATGATTAAATATTCATCGCCCAATTCCCGTATACTTGGGGTATACTCTTTAATGTACGGAAAGTATAAGGAAAGGAAGATTACGAATAAATGATTAATGTAGGTATTATCGGTGCAACGGGTTATGCCGGAGCCGAATTGGTACGAATTTTATTAAACCACAAGGATGCAAACATTAAATGGTATGGATCCAAATCTTATGTAGGTCAGAATTATGCAGATGTATATAAGAATATGTTTGAACTGGTAGAAGATGAATGTTTGGATGACAACATTAAAAAAATGGCTGAGGAAGTAGATGTGATTTTCACAGCGACCCCTCAGGGATATTTATCTACTATTTTAAATGAAGACATTCTTAAGAAAGTAAAAATAATTGATTTGTCTGCGGATTATCGAATCAAAGACGTAGATGTTTATGAAAAATGGTATGGAATCAAACATGGAAGTCCTGAATTGATTTCAAAAGCAGTCTACGGATTATGTGAAGTAAATCGGGAAGAAATTAAAAATACCAGACTTCTTGCAAACCCCGGTTGCTTTACCACCTGTTCCATTTTGACTGCCTATCCATTAATAAAAGAAGGTTATATTGACGGAAATACGTTGATCGTTGATGCAAAGAGCGGAACCAGTGGAGCAGGACGTGGTGCAAAACAGCAAAACCTTTTTTGCGAAGTAAATGAAAGTATAAAGGCTTACGGAGTTACCACGCATCGTCATACTCCGGAAATCGAAGAACAGCTTTCCTATGCAGCAAATGAGGAGATTGTGATTTCCTTTACCCCTCATTTGGTACCTATGAACCGTGGAATTTTAGCTACAGAATATGCCTCTTTGAAAAAAGTTCCCATGCCCGATGGCAGTATGGATTATCCCACAGAGGAAATGATTAGCGACGCTTATAATAAGTATTATAAGAATGAAACTTTTATCCGTTTCTTGGGAGAAGGCGCAACGCCGGAAACCAAGTGGGTAGAGGGCTCCAACTATGTGGATATTGGATTTAAAGTTGACCATCGAAGTCACCGTGTTGTGATGATGGGGGCCATTGATAATTTGGTAAAAGGTGCTGCCGGACAGGCGGTACAAAATATGAATTTGATGTTTGGATTGCCGGAAAATGAAGGCTTATCTTTAGTGCCTATGTTCCCTTAAATAAAAAAGCTCAGGAAAGCAAAGACGACAAAAGATTTACAATTTAGGATTCGCCCTATGACGGAAGAAGATTACGATAACGCCCATGATTTGTGGATGACCATTCATGGATTTGGGATACGAAGCATTGATGACTCAAAAGAAGGAGTGGGACGCTTTTTGCGGCGGAATCCAAACATTTCCGCTGTTGCGGAGGCAGAAGGAAAAATTGTTGGGACTATTTTATGCGGTCACGATGGTCGAACCGGTTCTTTTTACCATGTTTGTGTTCATGAAGATTACAGACGAAGAGGAATCGGAAAGGCTATGGCTATTTTTTGCATGAAGGCCCTGCAAAACGAAAAGGTAAATAAAGTCAGTTTGGTTGCTTTTGTGGGAAACGAACTTGGAAACAAGTTTTGGCACGAAGAGGGTTGGACCATGAGAGAAGATGTGAATACCTACGACTTTATTTTAAATGATGCAAATATTACGAGATTCAACAGTTGAGAAAAGAGGAAAAAGATGAAAGAGATTCTTGGCGGAGTTACTGCTGCAAAAGGATTTATGGCAGCCAGTTGTGAAGCAAATATAAAGTATAAAGACCGGACGGATATGGCGATGGTCTATTCCAAAACACCCTGTGTTTGCGCCGGTACCTTTACAACAAATGTGGTAAAGGCAGCCTGCGTGAAATGGGATCAAAAGGTGGTTCATTCCGGTGAAATGATGCAGGCCGTTGTAATCAATTCCGGTATCGCAAATGCAGCTACCGGTCAAAAAGGTTGGGATGCCTGTGTTGCAACTGCAAAGGCTGTGGAAAACACTTTGAACGTACCGTATACATCTGTGGCGGTAGCTTCCACCGGTGTAATCGGAGCACAGCTTCCTGTGGAGAAACTGGTAAAGGGTGTTGAGATGATGAGCCCTGTTTTAAAGGACAGCGTGGAAGCCGGAACTGAAGCGGCCAAAGCGATTATGACAACAGATACCCTTCACAAAGAATTGGCTGTTTCCTTTACTGTTGGAAATAAGGAAGTTACCTTGGGAGGAATGTCAAAGGGAAGCGGAATGATTCATCCCAATATGTGTACCATGTTGGCTTTTTTGACCACGGATTTGGCAATTGAAAAGTCCTTACTTCAGGAAGCTGTCAGTGACGTGGTAGGGGATACTTTTAATATGATTACCGTAGATGGTGATACATCCACAAATGATACATTGCTTCTTATGGCAAACGGGGAAGCAGAAAACCCTGTGATTACTGAAAAAAATGAAGATTACAACACGTTCAAAGAAGCTTTGTATTTTGTGTGTGAAACCCTTGCCAAAAAGATGGCGGCAGACGGAGAGGGTGCCAGCAAACTTTTTGAAGCAAAGGTTGTAAACGCAAAGACCAAGGAAGATGCAAAAATCTTATCCAGAGCAATCGTTGGTTCCAACTTATCAAAAGCGGCCATCTTTGGATGTGATGCAAATTTTGGACGATTCCTTTGCGCTATGGGATACTCCGGTTCCTTGTTTGATGAAAATGATGTAGAGATGTTCTTTAAAAGTGAAAATGGAACGATTCAGGTTTTTGACAAGGGTACACCTCTTGAATTTGACGAAGAAAAAGCCCTTAAGATTATGAAGGCAAAAAGTATTTGCGTTTTTGTGGATATGCACGAAGGTGATGCATCCGCTACAGCTTGGGGATGTGATTTGACTCATGAATATGTAACTATCAACGCAGATTACAGAAGCTAAAGGAAAGTACCTTTTCATAAAACAAAACTTTGATATAATTAAAAACTGGAATAAACACTAGGAGGATGAAACATGAGTGATTATAAGTTGAATACAAAGTGTGTACAGGGTGGATATACACCCGGAAACGGGGAACCTCGCCAGATTCCCATCGTTCAGTCCACAACATTTAAATACAATACTTCTGAGGATATGGGAAAATTATTTGATCTGGAAGCCAACGGATATTTCTATACAAGACTTCAGAATCCCACCAATGATTATGTGGCTGCAAAAATTGCAGAAATGGAAGGCGGTTGTGCAGCAATGCTTACTTCTTCCGGACAGGCTGCAAACTTTTTTGCATTATTTAATATTTGTGAATGTGGTGACCACATTGTGGCATCTTCATCCATTTACGGCGGAACATTTAATTTGATTGCGGTAACCATGAAAAAGATGGGCATTGATGTTACCTTTGTCAGCCCGGATGCTTCTGAAGAAGAATTAAATGCAGCATTTTGTGAAAACACAAAGGCTATGTTTGGAGAAACCATTGCAAACCCTGCACTTACTGTTTTGGATATTGAATTGTTTGCCCGTGTTGCCCATGCTCACGGCGTACCGTTGATTGTAGACAATACCTTCCCTACACCAGTAAACTGCAGACCAATCGAATGGGGAGCTGACATCGTTACCCATTCTACTACGAAATACATGGATGGTCATGGAGCTGCCGTAGGTGGTGCCATTGTAGATTCCGGAAATTTTGATTGGATGGCACATGCAGACAAGTATCCCGGACTTTGCACTCCTGATGAGTCTTACCATGGAATTACTTATGCAGAAAAATTTGGAAAAGAAGGCGCTTTTATTACAAAGGCAACTGCTCAGCTTATGAGAGATTTGGGCTCCATCCAGTCTCCTCAGAATGCGTTCTACTTAAACCTTGGATTGGAATCCATTCATGTTCGTATGCCCCGTCATGTGGAAAACGGTCAGGCAGTAGCAGAATTCTTGGAAAAGCATCCTAAGGTAGTTCGTGTAACCTATTCAGGATTAAAATCTGACAAGTATTATGATTTGGCACAAAAGTATTTGCCCAACGGAGGATGCGGTGTTGTTTCCTTCGAGGTAGAAGGTGGAAGAGATGCAGCTCAGAAGTTTATGAAATCATTGAAATTGGCTGCAATTGAAACCCATGTGGCAGATGCAAGAACCTGCTGCTTGAATCCGGCAACATCTACTCACAGACAGATGACAGATGAACAGCTTGCTGCTGCAGGAATCCCTGCAGGATTGATTCGTATGTCTTGCGGATTGGAAGATAAAGAAGATTTAATCGCAGACTTAAGTCAGGCTTTGGATCAGATTTAAGTTTTTTAGGAAAGAAGGAAAAAGATGGCTCAAAACAGTATGGAAGAAGTTATGGCAAAGGCGGAAGTGTTGATCGAAGCCTTGCCATACATTCAAAGATTTAATCGTAAAGTAATTGTTGTAAAATACGGCGGAAGTGCCATGGTGGATGAAAACCTGAAAAATCAGGTGATTCAGGATGTGACACTTTTGAAGTTGGTAGGGTTTAAACCTATTATTGTCCATGGCGGCGGAAAGGAAATTTCCCGTTGGGTGGAAAAGGCCGGCATGGAACCGGAATTTGTAAACGGACTCCGTAAAACCGATGCACCTACCATGGAAGTGGCAGAAATGGTTTTAAACCGTGTGAATAAATCCTTGGTACAAAGAGTGCAGTCCTTAGGTGTAAATGCCATTGGTATTTCCGGTAAGGACGGCGGACTGTTACAGGTGGAAAAAAAGTTGTCCAACGGACAGGACATTGGATTTGTGGGAGAGGTGAAAAACGTTAATCCCAGAATCCTTTGGGATATGTTGGAAAATGACTTTTTACCTATTGTCTGTCCTATTGGATTGGATGATGACTTTGAAACCTACAATATCAATGCGGATGATGCAGCCTGTGCCATTGCTGAGGCTATGGGGGCAGAAAAACTTGCATTTTTAACAGATATTGAAGGCGTATATAAGGATCCTAAGGATTCTTCTACATTGATTTCTGAGTTGACCGTTTCCGAAGCGAAGGAATTGATTTCCGACGGTTATATTGGAGGTGGAATGCTACCGAAGTTAAATAACTGTATCAGTGCAATTGAAAAAGGTGTTTCTCGCGTCCATATTTTGGATGGAAGAATTGCTCATTGCCTTTTGTTGGAAATTTTTACCAACAAAGGTATCGGCACCGCCATTATCAAAGATGAGGATCAAAAGTACTATTCGGAGGAAGCCTAGGATGACGAAAGAAGAATATATTGATTACGGAGAACAGCATCTTTTTCACGTATACAATCGCTTCCCTGTGGTATTTCATCACGGAGAAGGAATGAATCTTTACGATACCGACGGAAAAGAGTATTTGGATTTTGCGTCAGGTATTGGTGTAATGGCCTTTGGTTATGGAAACAAAGCATACAATGAGGCATTAAAACAACAGATTGACTGTATTTTACATACCTCGAATCTTTATTATCATCCCGCCCTTTGCGAGGCAGCAGATGGGGTTGCCAGAGCCACCGGTTTGGATAAGGTATTCTTTACAAATTCCGGAGCAGAGGCAATCGAAGGTGCTATTAAAACCGCGAAAAAGTACGCTTTTTTAAGAGACGGATTTGCCGGTCATGAGATTATCGCTATGTCCCATTCCTTCCATGGAAGAACGGTGGGAGCGGTATCGGTAACAGGAAACGATCATTACAGAGAGCCTTTTTATCCCTTGATGGATGGTGTAAAATTTGCCACCTTCAATGATTTGGAAAGCGTAAAAGCTCAGATTACGGACAAGACCTGTGCCATTCTTATGGAAACCATTCAGGGAGAGGGCGGCATCTATCCTGCAGAGCCCCGGTTCTTAGAAGGTGTGCGGGCTTTGTGTGACGAACATGATATTCTTTTGATTTTGGATGAAATCCAGTGCGGCATGGGCCGAAGCGGAAAGATGTACGCTTATCAGAACTATAATGTGCGTCCGGATATTGTTACCACAGCAAAGGCATTGGGAGCCGGTGTTCCTGTTGGAGCTTTTGTGGTTACGGAAAAAGTGGCAAAGAATTCTTTGAAGCCCGGCGATCACGGAACGACCTATGGTGGAAATCCTTTGGTTTGTGCAGCTGTGGCAAAATCCATTTCTCTTATGGAAGAGATGAAACTTCCGGAACATGTTTCTGAGATGACACCTTATCTCGAAGAAAAACTAGAAGAAGTGACAAAGAAGTATTCCTTTGCAACTGCACATCGAGGCATGGGATTTATGCAAGGAATCGTTCTTACCATCCCTGTGGGAGAAGTAGTGAAAAAATCACTGGAAAAAGGTTTGGTTGTTTTATCAGCCGGAAGTGATGTGCTTCGTCTTTTACCTCCTTTAATTGCAACAAAAGAGGATATAGACAAAGGGTTTGAAATTTTGGATTCTGTATTGGCAGAGTTTTAAATGTAACATTTTTGAAACGCCCTTGTAATAATTAGTTTTTTCATTTACAATTTGTGTTGTGAACAATCGGACTCCGGAAAAGGAGGACGTATTGAAAAAAATAGTTATTACAATGGGCGTTTTATGCTGCACTTCTTTTTTGTTTTTCGGATGTAAAGACACATCTTATTTTCAGGAAAAAGAGGCAGCACTTGCAAATGAAGATGCTTCGGGTGAGGAGGAATTATCTTCCGATGTATCCGCTGAAGGAAAGGAAGGCGGGGAGACATCCCAGGAAATCTATGTTCAGGTTTGTGGAGCGGTAAAATCCCCCGGGGTCTTTTCGTTTTCTGCTACAGATCGGGTGTTTCAGGCAATTGAA
>JAEEGL013755668.1_pt1 | contig 29789 bp, 23 predicted proteins | sample 9134231 | NCBI WGS metagenome assembly JAEEGL01 (sample SAMN16246548, study PRJNA631951) | gut metagenome | biome: gut microbiome; feature: rumen; material: fiber-attached | host: Bos | place: Iran: Karaj | collected 2018-10
CATACGAAAATGCCATGAAATCCCTTTGGTTGGATGCTATTTTTGCAGCGTGAAAAGTAAACACATTTATTGATTAACATCCAACCATCATGAGTACAACATCATCACCACTGCCCGATGCCGGTATCACCAACTCCGGTCACGAACTCTACAAGGGCACCACAGAGCACCACACCACGGCAGGCGCTGCCGCCACTCATCCCGACAATCCCGCCGGCATCCTCACCGAGACATTCGGACGCGCTGATGCCGACAGCGAGATGTATCAGAAAGACATCGACGAGCGCATCACCCGCATCCGTCCCATGGCAACCCCCGTCGACCAGATTTCACGCTATGCCCATAGCCAGCACGCCTCGTCGTTCGAAGTGAAGTATTACAGCGTGGGCACCCGTCCGGTGAAGACCACTCTCACCCAGGCTGTCTCCTCAAGCAATGGCGTGTCTACTGCCATCCAAGTGGCCGACCCCGATATGTTCACCCTCGACGACACCATCCGCGTGGTAGGCGTGAAGGCTATCAACAACCACAAGGGGGTGGCATACAATGCCAACGACGCGAAGACACCCGATTTGGAACTGTGTGTCTGCGGCAAGACTTCCGATGGCCAGCCCATCGTCTTCGCCGTCAACGGCAATGCTGTCAATGGCCAGAACATCGGTGTGCCCGCCCTCAACAACGGCACCGTGCTCATCCGCATGGGCAAGTCGTGCGGCGAACTCGACGTGCAGACTGGACGTTTCAACAACATCCCTACCTCGGAACTGCAATACTGCCAGAACTTCATGGCGCAGATAGAGCAGTCTACACTCGACAAGATAGCCGCGAAGGAAGTGAACTGGGGCTTCTCCGACCTTGAGGAAGACAGTATCTACGACATGCGCCTGGCCATGGAGAACTCCTATCTCTTCGGCGACATGAACGTCGTCAACCATTCGGTGAAAGACGGTATGTCGCAGTGGTTCACCAAGGGTATCTGGTGGCAGGCAGGAAAGGATATCGAGGTGGGTACATGGAACGGCAGCAAGGGCTGTGCCGTCATCACAGATGAAGACCTCGTCGACATCTCCAAAGACCTCTTCGTGGGCACCGGCATCGGCAACAAGCGCAAGGTGATGTTCTGTGGCTCCGACTTCCTCGCCGCTCTTTCGAAAATCGACAGCGACAAGTTCCGCCTGAAAGACACTGTGGAGGTGTGGAACCTGAAGTTCAAGAGTTGGGAAACCGACTTCGGCGAGATCCTCGCCATCCATCATGAACTCTTCGACCTCAACGGTATGGCCGACTACGCCTTCGCCCTCGACCCGGAGTTCCTTACCAAGAAGACACACCTATCGTGGAGCCGCAACATCCTCGACCTGAAGAAGGCGGGCGTGCGCAACACCGATGCCGTAGTGCTGCAGGAAATCAGTTGCCTCTACCTGCGTTATGCCAAGGCCCACGCCCGCTTGCGCCTCGCTTCACCTATTTAAATCTCGGTGAGGTGTCCAGTTGTTGCTGGTTCCAGCAATTCGGGATAAATGAATCATTCCCCAATTCTCCAGTTCGGGATAAAAAGATATTCTATACCATGACCAAGACCTATATCTCAAGCACGGAGGTCTGCTTTAATGTGTGTGTGGCAGGAAAGTGGACGCATGTCTCTTTCGTGCCACTCACTCTCGGAGGTAGTTATTTCACCACTTCCGACACATTGTTGCAAGACGCCATTGAATCGCACCGCTTCTTCGGTACCCTCGTCACCTTGGGACGTGTCGACGACACCCCGCCACCGCCAACTGCCGATACCGAAGAGCGTGCCGATGACCAACCACAGTCCATCACTTTCAGTTCAATAAACGATGCCAGAGCATGGCTCGCAGAAAGGTTTGGCACCTCTTACTCCAAGATACGCCACAAGGAGCAGATAGAATGCGCTGCCCTAGAACAAGGCTATACCGTCACATTCAACACCCCAGGTTCCAATTCCCCCTAAAGCGCCACATCACCCACATCGCCCACATCGCCCACATCGCCCACATCACCCACAATGCCCAAATCGCCCATAATGCCCATCCCGCCCATAACCCCCATAAATCCCCCCCAAAAAAATGACCTCCTGGAAAGAAAAAGAACTAAAAGAACGCCGCACTCCCTTCCTCTCACGGGGAATGGGGCGCACCACACACCTTGAAGAGAGCACGGCGCTGCTCGATGAGCGCACCACAGTGCTCGAAGAGCGTGCATCGTTGCTCGAAGAGCGTGCCGATACCCTCGAGACCCTCGCTGCAGGCCATCTGCCTGTCGCCTTTGTCGAAGAACTCCCTCCGCAGCCCAACCCCGACACCATCTACTTCATTTGTTCCGCGCCATGAAATACTCCATTCATCAGGTTATCCACGATGTGAGCGTCAGACTCGACCTCGATGATGCCGACGAACCCCTCATCATCGTCAACGACAGGGGAGCACGCACCATCGCCGGCATCATCACGTCGCAGGTGGAGTGGGGGGCACGGCAGGTCATCGAGGAAGCCCCCCTCCACCTACTCGGCACCGGCGTGCCTCTCCGTGGGGGCGTGGCATGGCAACAGTCTCCCGGTGTGGGGATGGCCATGCTGTTGCTCCCCGACGACTTCCTCCGACTCCTTGCCATCCGCATGAGCGACTGGCGGCGCGACGCCAAAATCATCACCGCCCACGATGTGGAATACCAGTGGCAGTCGAGCAGGTTCCCAGCGGTCAGGGGAAACCCCGAACGTCCTGTTGCCGCCATCGTCACCACTCCCATGGGATTGGCAGTGGAACTCTATTCCTCACTGGGTGGCGCAGAAGTCACCCTATCCAAGGCACTCTATCTGCCTGTGCCACGACTCCATGAGGGTGCCATCAGTCTTCCACCATTGCTCTACCACGAAATCATCTCCCGCATCGCCACACTCACACGCCAGTCGTATGTGGCTTTCGCATAGTCGCCTTGACCCTGACATCATTCATCAACATCTTCTATCATGAAACACAACATCTATCACTTGGGATGCTTCGGCAGCATGGCTGCCGTATGGCATTCCTTTCCCCAAGGTGGTCATCCAGGGGAATACCTCCATATCGGAGCAGTGCCCTATTACTGGGATGCCGTTCAAGGCAACTGGCGGTCGGATGTCTTCGAGAACACCGACAGTTACCGACTGCTGCACCAAGAGGGCGATGTGGCCATCTCCAACGACCTCACCGTGGGCGGACGCCTAAAGGTGATGCAGAACGCCGTGGTAAAACGCGACCTCCTGGTAGAGGGCGACCTCATCTGCCGACACCTGCGGGGGCACGACAGAGGACTCTTCTCCTCTTATGATGCCCTCGCAGAGGCCTGCCGATTTCCACAACGTGGCGACTGGGCGTTGGTGGGCACATCATCGCAGCCTGCCCTCTGGAACTGTGAGGTACCGGGCTCCTGGCAGTGTGTGGCAGCCGACGTGGCGCTTGGCGGGACGTTCGACCTTGATGCCTACGACCATGCTAAGGCTGTGGTCGATGACATAGCGGAAGCCGGCTATGTCTTCGGCGGCGTGGCGTATCCCGGCATGACCAACCCCATGCAGCCTACCGACCACAATGTGTTCTATCTGGCTGCCACCCCTGGCCGTTATGAGGCTTTCGGAGGCATCACGGTGCGCTTTCTCAGCGCGCTGATGTGGAACCATGCCACCGATACCGACCACAACGGCACGGCTGATGGGCAGTGGACGGCACAACTCCTCCTCGACGGGGTCTTCATCCATACAGAGAATATCGCCGATGGCGCGGTGACTATGGAAAAAATCGCCGACAGGGCGGTGACTACTGAGAAACTGGCCGACGGGGCGGTGACGGCAGAGAAACTGGCCAATGGGGCAGTGAGTGTCTCGAATGTGTATGGGCTCACCGATTTCGTAGAGGCAGCGGTGGCCGACGAGCGACAGGCGCGCCTGTCGGCATTGCATGAGGAGACTCGCTTGCGACAGCAGGCCGACAGTGCGCTGATGCTCCGTATCCAGGCCATAGAGAGCCGACCGGTGACACCTGATGGCAGTTTCACCATCACCATCGACCCGGAACTCGACCCCGACTCGCAGAATCCCGTGGAGAACCGCGCCATACAACTCGCGCTCTCGCAGAAACAGGATGTTATCCCCAACGTGTCGCAGCGACTTGAAGACAGCGAAGACAATATCAGCGCGCTCTTCCAGATGCTCAAGGCTCTCGACGAAAAGGTGAAGAAATACCATGAGGAAGGCCAACCTGAACCTGGTCCAAACGATCCCATACCCTTCAACCCCGAGGAAGGAAACATCGGCACAGTGGTTATCAACAAAGACCCGGAGGACATCACCGCAAGCGACGTCATCAGTGCGCTCACGCTCACACCGCTCGCCGACAACCTGCCAGTGGGCATGAAGATTTACGAAGTGGCTGCAGAGGGCTCTGGGCAGACAGCCGATGTCTATTTCAAGCCGGGGAACACCTCGGCGGCGAAGACATACAACACCAACCTCCTCGCCGAACTCTGCAAGGCAACGGGCGACTATGCCGACTGTGCAGGACTGCACCTCGACCAAGTCTATTACATCAAGCGCGATGCGTGGGTGTCAAGTCTCTCTGCCGCGTTGGTCGACAACGGCATACCTATCGAAAAGGACTTCATCATCGACGGAGAAGTGAACGGAGTGGCAACGGGTGGATTCTCCACGACGTCGCATTTCTTCTACACCCGCCACTCGCTCAACCTCAATAAGGCTGTCTTCGAGACCACCAACAACCAAGGCTACTATGCTTTCTGCATCGACGCCGTGCTGGGCATCGACCAGGTCATCGTCACGGGATGCAAGTTCCTGACCTCAAGCACAGCAGGCAAGCACTTCACCTTCGTGGCAAGAGACCAGTCACCGCTCGACCAAGACGGTATCCTCGTCGAGAACAACTGCGTAGGTGATGTGCTCTTCCAGGACAATGAGTTCGAGGGGGCAAATACCATCTTCCAGGGATGGTCGAAGAGAAGTTCGTACTTCCGCACCTACACACAGGATGAGGACGACGGGCAGGGCAACATCATACCGGCGCTCCAGAACAACGTCGCCAACGTGCTCTTCAAAAACTCGTTCCGCTTCATCGGCAACACCGTGGGCAATGCGCTCACCACGCCGATGATTGGAATGGGAGTGTCGCTCGGTACAGCAAACGAGAACGCAGGAGCATACGACACGATGAAGGCATACGCCTCATGCCCGTTGTGGATGGCAGGAAACACCTTCCAGGGAAAGAAGGGACTGGCAAGAGCATCGTCATCGGGCTACTACACCGCACTGCTCGCCGAGTTCTCTAAAGTCTACTTCCTCCACAACAGTATCAGCGACCTCATCGCAGCGCAAAACGTCTACGACTACACCAATGCCAAGGGGGTGACCACACGCACCAACGCGGCTTACTACGTCTACGACCTCTATGCCAGCGTCACCCAACTCTTCTGCTGCAACAACACGTTCCGCAATCTCGCCAAACTCACCAACGACCACACATACTTTGGCATCACAAAGGGCAAAGGAGTGTGTGTGCCGGGGGTATACACCGCAGAGCACATGCCGGTCGAGAGACTCTACTTCAGAAACGAATACACCGTCAACGGGCAGGAAGTCGCCGCATACTGGAACCAACGCACATACCCGCAAAGCGGAGGGGCATACGATTACACACCAATGATTGACTATGATAATACGGTCGACATCAACAACGTGCTCAGCATTAAGTTCACTTCGGGAGGATGGACCATTCCTGTAGAGCATTTCCTCTTCAAGCAGAACACCATCAATGCACCACTGCTCGAAACCATTGCCAACGACGGATACGGAGCAGAGCATTTCATCTTCGAGGACAACGAGTTCAATACTCCTGCAATTAAGGATAATGTCTACCAGTTCCTCTTCGCACCCGAAAGTTGCAAGGATATCCTGTTCAGGCACAATACATTCGAGGCGATTCCTTCGTCAAGGAAATTCTTCTTCATCGAATACCAGCAGTCGGCAGGACGGCCTACCATCACCTTCGCCGACAACAACACCTTCCCGCAAGGTGTCACGCACGTCATCGCAAGATTCTTCTGCCGGACAACAAGTCAGTACGAAAACGTGGAAGTCAGCATCAACGGCAAGTACGACCCCTACGCCACCGATGCCGAAGCCTCTACCACCCCCGTCACATAAAAATAGAAAGATAAAAAACAACAACCATGCCTACCATACATACAATCTACCGAAACGGCACTGCATACCAGATGCCGCAAGGACCGCGGGGACCGCAGGGCGACTCCGCCGTCTTCGACCCCCAGACAGGAAATGTCCTCGCCACACTGCATAACACCACCGGCTACGACGATGCCAACGCCATGACGCAGAAAGCGGTGACGGTGGAACTGGACAAGTTTACCGCCGAACAACTTTCTGGTTTCACATGGTACAACAAGGCCATCAACTCTTCGGGATATCTTCTCGACAACAAGAGCAACAAGTGCACCGATGAATTCACGTTCGATACCTCGAAAATAGACAAGGTGCGCATCGCACTGCCCAACAACCACACCAAGTTCGCCGTCTATGCCATCAACGAGTCTGGCACCACCATCACTTACTCCAACCTCACTGGGGAGTATCCTGGCAACGAAAGTGGGTTCCTCGTCTATCCCAGCGAACAAGTGTTCACTCCCGTGGCGGGCACGAGGTATGTCATACGGCAGTCGCCTTATCCCACCGCGTCGCAGGCGGCACACGATGCCCTCACCTCCTCAGACATCGTCGTCGTCACGCAATACTACAAATCTGCCACACACGCCATCGACGACCACGCCACACGCATTGCCCGTATCGAAGAAGCCATCGGGGCGGTAACCTCTGTACCTAAGTACAGGTGGGGAAAGATTTCCTCGTCGGGATACAGCAGCAACGGTGATACAGAGTCAAACAAGATTTCGGAAGAGCACCTCTTCGACCCCGACGAGGTGAATGTCGTCGAGGTAAGACTGCCCGCCAATGCCGGTCTGAAATATGCCGTCTACGCCATCACGGGCAGCACCTATGAAGTGCTCACCAACGGCTTCGTCACCCGCGACTTCTCCTTCACGCCTGTCGGCGGCTTGAAGTATGTTGTACGTATTTCGCCCAACACCAGTTCGGTGACGCGGGCCGACATGGAGGCGGTAGCCCCTTCGCTCTACCCTTACTTCGTCGTCCGCTACGCTACGGCCAGGCGCATCGACAACCTCGAAAACCGTGTCGGCAGCATCGGGGAAAAAGCCTATGGCTACCACCGTAACTACCATCCTGTCACCCCATTGCTCACCTTCGAGCATAAGATGATATCGGCGCAGGGTATAGAAGACTGTCCGACGGCTCTGCTCGCCAGAATGCCTAACATCGGTTGCGTGGAGGTGAAGATGAACAAGCCGGTGGGTGGCTTCTCGGTGTGGAAGAGGTATGGCTCCACCATCTCTTGCCTGCAACCCTACACCCATTACCAATTCCGCTACACGGGCGATCATGAGTCGGAGTATTTCGTCATGCTCCAGAAAGAGACGGGCGAGACACTCTCCACCGCCATCGCCACTGTCTATACTTACAGCGATGAAGGAAAGGCGTACAACTACGTCGCGCCCACATGGGCAGCAGGGAAGAGAATCGCATTTTTGGGCGACTCCATCGTGCAGGGGCGTTATCCGAAGAACAGTGCGGAGGGTGTGAACCTCTGCATGGACAAGCCATGGCCCAACCTCGTGGCGGAGACATTGGGCGCAGAAGATTTCACCGACTTCGCCATAGGTGGGGCATTGGTCTATAACTCCGACTGGAAGTCGCTGCAACGGAATGCCGGACTCATCACTGGCTACGACATCGTGTTCGTCTGTGGAGGCACGAACGATTATGGTGGCAGGGTGTCGAAGGCTCTCTTCGAGGCAGCCTACGCCGACATGCTCGACACCCTCATTGCCAACAACACGATGGTCATCGCCATGACTCCCGTCTACCGCACGAAAACGGTCTCCAACCCCGTTATGGGTTTGAGCGGTTATGCCGATAGTATCACCGAAAAGGCTACGGAAAAGGGGGTGACCGTCATTCCCATGCTGTCGCTCACCAACAACGCCGACTTCAAGGCGCATCTCGTCGATGGCATCCATCCCGACGAGACAGGTCATCGCATGATAGCAGATATCGTGCTCGATACCATCAGGACTATCTAAATTTACATGAGAGTCACTAAATTCCCAACCCATGACCATCAACAGCAAATATTTCACACTTGAAGAACTCATCTCTTCGCCTACCGCCCGCCGGCTCGGCATCAACAACAACCCCTCCGCCCACATCGTGGCGGCACTCCAACTGCTCGTCACCAATGTCCTCGACCCGCTGCGCGAGGAGTGGGGCGCACCCATCATCGTCACCAGTGGCTACCGCAGTCCTCAACTCAATGTCGTCGTGGGCGGTGCACGTTCTTCACAGCATCTCCTCGGTCAGGCTGCCGACATCCGCACTGTCTCCGACCTCCCGGAGGACAACCGCTGTCTGCGTGACCTCCTCATCCGCCTCAACCTTCCCTACGACCAACTCATCGACGAGTATCACTGCGACTGGCTCCACGTCTCCCACCGAGCAGCAGGCAACCGCCATCAACTCCTCTCTGCCCACCGCATCAAAGGCAAGACGGTCTATACCAAAGGTGTGAAGTAACAACGCCCAGGAAGTTCTCCGCAGCATGATAAACCTCAAACCTTCAATCTCAAACCTCCAATGAAAATAAAGGATTGGATTCAGTACTCCAGTGCCATTGCCATGATTGTTTCGGGCATCGTCCTCGCTTTCTTGTCATTCTTCTGGAATAATGGCGATATTTCCGATGGCGTGCTCTGGTACGTTGCCCAGGCACTCACCTACGCCGGTGGCATCTTCGGCGTGAGTATCTATTTCAAAACTAAACTCGGCGACTTCGAGTCGCGCCTCAAAGAACATGAAAACCACCGTTCTTCATCTCAGCAAAACCCTTCTCTTTGAACGGGTAGCCCTTGTCACCGCCTACCATGGCGTGAGAAACGACGGCACACCTTGTTACGACAGGGTGGCCATTGTAGAACCCGATAGACCATGGCTCGACACCAGTCTCTGCCATGCGCTGCAACGTGTGCGGTGTCTTTTCGCTCCTTTCCTCTGGGAGAGCACCACCGACGACACCCCCGCTCTCTGCTTCGACCTGGTGTTGAGGGTGCCTCCTTCTGTCACCCCGTCGCATCTCGACCGCTGGCGTATTCTCTGCTATGAGTATTTGGAGGCTGCCGCCCTCGTAGAGTGGTTTTCCATCTCTGCACCCACCATGGCGGTGCCCTGGCAGACTCAGCGCGACACCTGTTGGCAACAACTCTCTACAAGCATAAAACTCCACCACCGTCGCCCGCGCACCCGCCTGTCGCCGATTTAGAAAGGAAAGGGAAGGGAAAATGTTTTATATTATTACAACCGTCACCAGACTTGTTTGTTGACGGAACCACAAAAAAAACTCCTTGTCGTTGGACAAGGAGTTTCTTTTATGTGGTTTTAAAACCTTTCGTGCTGATGTTCTTGATGACATCTTTGATGTTGAGTTCGTGGAACCCGTTGTTGTGTAGTTGTTGGGCAAGTTGTTCGTCGACGGCGATTTCATCGTCGTTTTGTTGATACTGGCAGCCTTTTGACTTCAGTTCTGCCACGCCCCATCCTATAATTGCGATGGCGAAGAATGCCACCAGTGCGATGATTGTGTTGAACATATCTGTATCTTTTTGTTTTCTTTTGGCAAAATTACGATATAAGCGTCAAAAAGCAAAATAATTTGAGATTAATTTTGTTTTCGGGGCACGAATTGGGCGATACGGTTAGAACCGTTTTTTCTTGCCTTTTCCTCCGTAATAATACGCATAGGATTTTTTCGACTTTCTCGCAACGGGATAGGCGTATGCACTTTTTGCGCCCTTCTTGCCCGTGACACCCTTGGCTTTCGGGGCGTAGACGCCCTGTTGGGTGGCACCCTTCATCGATGGGGCATTCATGCCCTGCTGCACGCCCTTGGCCCCTGTCGTGGCTTGCGGTGTGGCACCTGGTGTGGTCTGCGGAGTGGCAGGTGCAGGTGTTGTGGCAGGTGCTGCGGGGTGCGGACGGTTTCCCGGCATCGTCATGCCATCGGGCGAGGGATGGATTTTCTTGCTCAACTCCTCATAGAGTTTCATCACGTTGAGGGTGTTGTGGTCGGCTGCCACCTCGTCGAAAATCTGCTTCGCCACTTGGTGGTTCACACTGCTCGGCATGATGATGTTGCGCCAAATCTGTTCCCACCATCCGTTGGTGATGACCTTACCGTCGATGCCCTTCATCTTTATCTCGCTGATGCGGCCGTTGTAGATGGTGTTGATGATGTCGGTGTATTTCGTACTCCGTATGGAGTCGCGCCGCCATACGTCGTGCGTCTTCAGGTAAGCCTGGTCGAGTTGTTGCAGTGTCACCTGGTCGGTCTTGTCGACGATGAGTCCGTTGTCCTCATCTTCCGGGTCATAAATGGCAGAATCGGGGTCTTCGTCCATGTTCCCCTCTTCGGTGCTGCCTACGATGGTCGTCGGCTCCCCTTGGGGGGAGAGAGGCCATGGCCACCGGTGTGTGAAGACTTGGCAGACGATGGCGTAGCCAATGAGTGTAGCCGCCACCATCAGCAGTCCCTTCATCATGCGCAGGATGTTTTTCGAACTGAGAGAGAGTTTCCGTGGGATGAACATCTTGTATTCGTCGCCCTCCCGTTTCACGTTGTAGCCCTTCACTTTGCCGTCTTGTAGTTGGTTGAAGAGGCGCTCATTGGTACCGATGTCGAAGTGTGTCTTGATGGGACGTCCGTCGCCGAAGTCGAGTGTCACCATGGTGAGGTCGTGCTTCGGTTCTGGTGTGAAGACATACTCTCCCTGTTTCACGATGCCCGGAGTGAGTTGTATCTCCGCGTCCTTGAGGTTGTATCCGGTGAACTGTATCGTCCCGGCGTCGTTGAGACGGTCCTCATACACCTTAATGAGGTAGTTGCCGTTGGTGTCGGGCATCACTTGCTCGCCATTGTATCTCACGGTGCAACTGCGGAGAGACCGCCCGTTGTATTGTACGACGAAGCGCAGTTCGTTGTAGAACTTGATGGTGCGTTCGTCGATGCGTATGCTGTTGGTGGCGCTGTCGAAATAGCCATAGCGTGTGGGTTTCGTCACGTCACCCTTCACGTCGATGGTGAGCGGCAGCATCCCTTCCTTTCCCCGCAGGTTGATGCGTTCGGTCTCTCCCTCCTTCACCTCACCATACTCATAGCCGTCGGGTGCGAGAATCTTGAAGGCGCGCATGACGATGGCCTCTACGCGGCGCAGCGAGGGCGAGGTGGTGGGTTGTATGCCGTCGGCAAGAAGATAAACCGAGGTAGTGTGGTGGAAGAACTCCTGGTCGGGATAGTCGAGCAATGACGCCAGTTCGCCGTCGCTCTTGAAGTTCATGAAGTAGGTGAGTGGGGTGTGCTGCTCGCTGTCGGGTGTGGGCAGCAGCCGTGGCAGTGCAGGCCGGGTGTCGAGTGCGAGTTTCGAGCGGATGTCGGCCACAGCATTGATAAATGTTTTGTTGGCACTGGGCTTCTGGTCGTTGGCTGCCAGCGAGAGGTATGCCTTCGACAGGTCGCGCAGGGCCATGAGTAGGTGGCTGGCGGGCACCATCACCCTACTGCTGTCGAGCAGTATGGCATACTGCATGAACCCGCCTTCGGTCGTGTCGATGAGCGACATCTGCAGGTTTTTCCCGTCAGGATATACACGCAGTTCGAAAGCCCGGTTTGCGCCGAGTTCGTGCATGTCCTGTATGCAGCCATGGATGCGGAAGTCATAGGCGGCTTCTGCAGGATACGAAATAATTGGCAATAAACCCTCTCTGGTCAATTGCTTGTTGATGTTGATTCTGATGGATTCCATTAATATACGTATATTGGGGCGTTTTCTTCGGAGTACCGTGCCATCACTGGCAGGGCTAATAGTAATAAGTGCCTTGTGGTTGCAAAGATAATATTTTTTATTGAAAATTGAAAATTGAAGATTGAAAATTTTGTCTACAGGGGCAAATTATACCATTTTCAATCTTCAATCTTCAATCTTCAATCGGCCGCAGGCCGGAATCAATCTTCAATCGGCGGCAGGCCGCCATCACCTGTCATACCCATACTCCGGGTTCTCATACATGGTGATGTTGATTTTGTAGCGCATCATCTCGTCGAGGTTGTGCACGGGGTGCTCCATGTCGGTGGGGATGGGTCGCTTGGAGAACTGCTGGAAGTAGAGCAGGCAGGCGTCGCGCCACCATACCGCATCCCTTGCCTGGATGCGCAGTTTGCGCTGCACCTCCTCAAACCGCTGCTGGTCTACATAGGGCTGCATGGCGTCCCAAGTGGCGAGAAATGCCCTTGCTTCGTGCACACCTTGCTCGTATTTATGGCATAGTTCGTCCCAGAACGTCCGTCCGCTCTTCATCTTGTAGTCCCATGCCACATGATGGAACCAGGTGAGGAACTCCTCCGGACAAGTGTTGATGTTGTTGAATTGGTCTCTGAGCGCATCGGGATATTGCTCCACTGCCTTGCTTCCCGAGAGGGTGCGGTCGAAGCCCAGTCCTTTCTCGTCGGCTTGGTGGTAGTATTGTGGTGTCCAGTCGCGCCTGATTCCCGGTGCGTCATACCATGGCTCGGGTCCGTAGTGGTGTCCTCCGGCGAAGATGTGGTGCAGTCCGAGGGGCATCATGTAGTTCACTGCCGCTTCCCTGCTCTCCGTCATCACGTCAGTCATCGGTGTCACCAGCCGGCTGTCGTTGGTGAACGTCTGCTTCAGCCATTCTTTGGCGATATCCTCCGAGGAGAGTGTGGGGTTCCATGCCAGTCGTCCGAAGGCATACCAGTTGGCTTGTGCGAAGTGGTGACCGCACCAGTTGGTGTCGTCGCCGATGTTGGCTACCCCTGCCATGGCCTTGATGCGCTCCGGCTTCACGTAGTCGAGAAACTCCTTCCACATCGGTGCGAGGTACACCAGGTGGTTGGCAGCGCCGAGATACTCCTGTGTGATTTGAAACTCCACCATCGTCGGGGTGTTCTTCACCGAGGTGAAGAGCGGACTGTAGGGCTCACGCGGTTGGAAGTCTACCGGACCGTTTTTTACCTGCAGGATGACATTGTCGTGGAACTGTCCGTCGAGGGGCATGAACTCCTCGTAGGCTTGTCGGGCCCTGTCCTTGCTCTGTGGGTTGTAGACGAATGCCCTCCACATCACGATGCCTCCGTGCTTCTTCAGGATGTCGGCCATCATGTTGGCGCCTTCTGCGTGGGTGCGTCCGAAATCACACGGTCCTGGCTCTCCTTCGGAGTTGGCTTTCACGAGGAATCCTCCGAAGTCGGGTATGAGTTTGTAGATTTCCGCTACCTTCTTTTTCCACCAGTCCACCACCTGTGCGTTGAGCGGGTCGGCAGTCTCCAGTCCACCGAGTTTCATGGGCGAGGCGAAGTTGACGGAGAGATACACCTTGATGCCGTAGGGCCGCATCCATTCTGCTATCTGCTTCACCTTCTGCAGGTTCTCTGTCGACAGTGCCTCGGGCTTGGCATTCACGTTGTTGAGCACCGTACCGTTGATGCCTATCGATGCGTTGGCTCTCGCATAGATTTTCATCCTCTCCGGAGTGGGGTTGAGGAAGATGCTCCTTCCGGCGAATCCGCGTTCCACGGTGCCGTTGGGGTTGTCCCAGTGGTTGAGGATGCGAAGCGGATAAGTCGGCTTTTCCGAGATGGAGAGGTTGCCGACGTCCTCACCCATCTGTTGCAGTCGCAGCAGGTGGAAGGCGCCATAGAGCAGTGCCGTGTTGTCGGCTCCTTCTATCACGGTCTTTCCCCCTCGTGAGGAGATGGTGTAACTGTCTTTCGACATCTTCTTCTGGCGCTTCAGCACTACGGCACCGCCTTTCCAGTGTTGGCGCAGTTCGTCCATGGCGACGCAAGCCACTCCTGTGACGTTGTTGTTTTGTTGTTCGTCGAACCGCAGCCACAGGTTGCTGCCGTCTTCGCCTTTGGCTGTCGTGGCGATGGCCATGAAGATGCAGACCATCAGGGGATAGAGCACTTTTTTCATCGTTGTTGTTGTAAGGTTAGTTTTTCTTGGGTCAAAGATAGTGAAAGGTGAGAGAAAAACCAAAAGAATCGAAGATTATTTTGCATTTCCGAACCGCATCCTATCTTCGGCGGAGCCAAAGTAGTGAAAGGTGAGCGAAATGCCAAAAGTATAGCTCGCATAATAAACCTTAAACCTCAAACCTTAAACCTCAAACCATAAACCTTAAACCTCAAACCTCAAATCTCCTGCCCCTGTCGCATTTTTATCTTGTATATGCCTTTTCATGTGCCAACTTTTCATTACCTTTGCGTGACAAAACGCTAACTAACTTTTAAGAAATGAAACATTACACAACTATTTGGCACTCTAAAAAACTACTTCTCATCATTCCCATGGCGATGATAGCCGTTACTTCTTTGATGGCTCAGACGACGAACCCCAAAGGACTCTACAGGCTAACGGAAATCATCCATCAAGACGGCAAGCATTTGGAGGCAGGTTACAAACAGTATAAATATTGTCAGGACAATCTCGCCCTTACGCTTACCTATAACCCGAATGTATTCAAGAACCAACCGTTCAACTTCTCCGTTTCCAATCCCGACGGCAAGCCCTTGTGCCTCACAGGCGAACTGTCAAAGACCGAGAACAAGGGAACGCAGGTGATAGGCACCTCCGACAGCACATTCACCCTACGTTGGTATAACGACCGCAGTGGTATAGGCGAGCGTTTGTTTCCCTCTCAGACGAACATTGACGAGCAATACGAATTAGTGAAAGATACCACAGATGCCATACAGCGGGCGTTGAACCTGCTGCAAATGAATTTTGGTGCCGGCTGCCATCGTCTGCAAGGGGTTTGGAAATTGCGTGGCGTCCAACAATCAGGCAACGCCACCTCACAATATTGGATTGTAAAGAACGGACCGGAAACATACCAGATTCTCGGCAGCCATGAAGCAGTGACAGTCGTTGCCAATCCAGATTTTCCAAGTGCTAATCTGCAGTGCCAATTTACGCCATGCACCTATTTGAGTGAAAATGCCTTCGATTTTGCCGGGCAGACATTCATCGTAAACTGGTTTGACGGCGAGACCATTTCGGTGACGGGCATCAACGACGCAGGACGTCCCTTTGTGACGGTTTGGGACCGTTGCGGCCTTCCCCAAAACATCCAGGATGTCTTTGGCACTCGCATCCCCCCGATGAAAAAGGACATCTCGCGCTTCTTTACCAATGAATTCATGAAGAAATACGGTGCCCAGCCCGATTCCATCCGCCTTGCCTTCGAGACTTTCGACTTTGCGGTAGATGCCAACGAACGCAACAACGCCATCTTCCCTGTCTTGATGCGGAATGGTTTTGAGAGCGAATACGTCAGCATGAAAGACACGCTCCTCGCACGCTTGATGAGAGGAGAAATCAATGCCGATGAGGCAGTGGGACGGTATGTGTTCTGGTTTAATAAGAATTTCGACCGCCATACGAATTGCTCCTCACAGTTCTTCCGTAAGTTGAGGTCAGAATCCTTCATCGACTACACCACGCTTATCCCGCAATATCATCCCGAACCGGTAGGATGTAAGGTCGACAACGACACCTACCTCCTGCGCCTGCCATCCTGTGTGGGCGATGTGCCCACTTGGGAATGGATGCTGAAAAAGGAGGAAGAGTTCAGGCAGTCGGGATGCAGATACTTGATTCTCGACCTCCGTGGAAACAGTGGCGGCAGCGATGCCTTCAGCGAACTGTTTGCCAAGATGATGTGCGATTGCAGTGCGATGAACGACGAACAGTCATACTATATGAACAGCACCGCCAACAACAATGCGTTGAAAATTTACTGCGAGACTTTCCCTGGGACATTCATGGACCGTGTACTGGCAGAAACATCTACGGCGGAAGAGGGGAGTCTCATCAACTGGAACACTGTTCTCAAAGGAACTGATGCATACACTCCTTTGGTGCGCAAAGGCGCCATCATCATCGACAGTTACAGTGCAAGTGCGGGTGAAACGCCTGTCAGGCTTGTTCGCAACCATTCCAAGAGCCATGCCACGGTCTATGGCAAGGAGCGCACAGCGGGGTGTGAGTTGTCGGGCAACTGCAACACCATCCGCTTGCCCCATAGCAGCATATTCTTTACTTACCCCATGACAGTGGACGCAGAATTTGAGAAGGCGTGCAGGGAACGAACCCCGGGCCACAAGCCCGATGTCATCATTCCCTTGCCTTATCCCAAACAACTGACTGACAACATTGACCCCTGGGTGCTATGGGTAGCAAAAAAGATGAAGAAATAGCGTCACTTCTTATCTCACTTTGTTGTTGAGGCGCTTGCAGAATTCCACACTCACTCCCTCTATGCTCTCGCCGGGGAGCAGTTGACCTATGGCGATGACGCGGAACCACTGGTATGGCCTTCCGCTGCGGAACCGCAGATACTGGTTGGCACTGCTGCCGATATAGTGCCATTCTGCCAGGTCATCGCTGCCATAGAGTGCCACGCCCACATGACTGCCGCCATTTCCCTGGTGGCAGAACAGTCCGCGCACCATTACCCTCAGTGCCGTCTTCGGCACGTGGCGCAGCGACAGCGAGAGCGGACGGCTGCACACCATCACCGCTGCTCTTCCGTGTGTCTCCCCGTCGTAGTCTACCCTTGCCAACTGCTGTATTCCCCCCGCTGTGCGGAGCACCCAGGTGGTGTCGCCGTCGCTGATGCTGCTGTCGAAGGCCGTGACGGCAGCGCCCCATTGCTTGCTTCTGAGCGAGTAGACGAGGGCGAGTGGACAGTCGGGGTGGTGCAGCCACAGCCGGTGGTGTGTGGCGTCGTAATGGATTCGTGCGTGTGGGATGAACTCCCTGGTGAGGGTGGGGAGGTCGATGGCGATGCCGTCGAGTGTGGGTTCGGTGGCGATGATACGGGTGAGGTGGGGCAGGAGAGTAGGGGCGAACGACTCGCCGAGGAGCGCGTCGGAGAGGCAAGTGCTCGTCGACCCCTTCACCATCATCAGTCCGCGTAGGGTGGGGTAGACCACGGCATCGTCGGTGGTGGCAACGTGTGCCCCTGCCGCCACGCCCTGTCGTGTCACGGTCTGTTGTGCCTGCCACCGTTCCTTCGAGAATCGCATCACCCATATCCCCAGTGTGGTGAAGGCATAGTATTGTCCGTCGCCGAACAGTCCGTCGGCGGTGCGGCGGGTGTTCGACACCAACTGTGTCACCTCGCCGTTGCCCACGTGTACTGCCGCCGACGTGGGGAAGACGAAGGGGTTGTCTTTTGCCGAGGTGAGGATGAGCGACTTGTCGCGTGGCATCGTCCATGCCGTCCTTGCCCTTTCTGCCTGTGCCTCCCACTCTTCGGCGGTGGCGTTCTGCCAGAGCATGAAACTGTTGTGGTAGTTGCCGCTGTCGGTGTCGAGGGAGAGCACTGCCGCCTGTTGCAGGAGCAGGCTGTGTAGCGCGTCACGCTCCACGCGGTGTGCCCCTCCGCTGGCGGTGTGCACACTCATCGCGATGCCCTTCTGGCGTAGTCTGTCGAGATGCTGCGTGGTGGTGAAGTAGTGCGTGCCGTTGCTGGTGACGAGCCTGACGTGGTAGGTCAGTTGTGTGATGTCGTCGGCTGCCACCATCATCATGCCGGGGATGGGATATTGCACCTCATCTCTCCACCACACCTCGGGCAGCGAGGCATGCGTCGTCTTTGCGCACACCACCACGTCGCAGCGCTGTCCGAGAGGATTGTCGGCGATATCCGCCCGGCTTCCCGCTATCCCCTCGCTCTCTATGGCGGCATCGCGCTGTGCGGGGTCGAGGGCGAGGCGTGCTGTCGCGTCGAGGGTGAGGTAGCGGTAGGTGAGACCGATGGCGAATGGCGACCTCAGTCGCCGTGCCACAGCGGCTATGCTCAGCCGGTTGTCGTGGTCGCAGGCCACCTTAGCGCCGCAGCCCCATCGCCGCAAGTCGCCGAGGTCGATGGCTTCTCCGGTGGCGTCGGCCTGTGGCACAAGCAGTGGTGTGCCCCACTGGCCATGGCCTATCGTCATTGCCTTGTAGAATATCAGGTTGTCGAAGGCGTCGGCCACCGCCTGTCTTCCTTTCTGCGCGAAGGTGAGTGCCGTGGTACGTCCCTCCATGTCGCTGACGATGGTGGCAGCCTGCCGTATGTCGAGCATCGTCAGTTCACGGGTGAGGAAGATGTCGACGCCGGTGATGACCTTGGCGGCCTTCTCGCCTTGCCGCATGTCGATGGTGATGGTGTGGCGGTGCATGTAGGTGGTGGCGTGCAGCGTGCCAGCCTCGCGGTCGGCGGTGATGGTGTGGGGCAAGGCGGCGGGAAGCAGCGCGAAGATGTTGGAGCAGAGCATGTGACTGCCGTCGGCCATCCTGAGGGCGGCGATGCCGAAGCGCATGTTGTGGTGTGTTCCCTGTCCGAGTTGTGCCGCTTGGTTGTCGGCAGCCGATGCCATCATCGCTGCCACCATGGTGGCTCCCGTGGTATAGGCGTCGTCGGTGGCGTAGAAGTCGGGAAACATCCGCTCTGCCAAGCGCTGGCGGCCGTCGAGCACGGTGGTGGGACTGTCGAGCCACGTGGCGAGGGTGGTGGTGATGGGCAGCGTCACCTCGCAGCGTTGTTGGTTGTCCTGTGTCAGCGTGATGTTGTAGAGCAGGTCGTCGGTGCTGATGACGGCATAGTCGTTGGCGGCATTGTCCCACAGTGCGTAGTGGGTGTCGCTGTCGCTTACCATGCAGAGGGTGTCGCCCACGGCAGCGAAGGCGTTCACGGGTTCAGCATCCTCGTAGAGGGGGTGCAGACAGAGTGGCGCGTCGGCATCGGTCCATGCGTAGGCATGTGTCGTGCCGTTGGAAGCCATGCGTAGGATGAGATGGCGGTAGCCGTTGCCTTGGTGTATGCCTACCAACTGGCATCCGCCCGGGGTGGCGCCTCTCGTCAGCAGTCTTGGTGTGATGGGGTGCAGGGCGCCGTCTTCTGCGATGAGGTTGAGCAGCATGGCGCTGTCGCCTTCTGCCGCTTCGTGGTCGGTGGGACAACTGCTCAGTCCGTTGAAGATGATGTGTTTTCTCATGGTGTTGGTGTTGTCATGGTTGTGGGTCAATAAAGATGGTGTGTTGGAATGGCGCGGTGATGAGGGGCAGTGCTGTTCCCAGGTTGTCGATGTGTGTCGGACAGCCCACGCAGAGCGTCACCCGCTGCTGCTTCTGGCAGGTCTCGAGGATGTGGCATGCCAGACGCTTGCTGTGCAGCCTGAAGTAGTGGCCGTTGCCCTTTGCCGGCTTGCAGGCACCGGCATGTCGTCCGAGGGTGTCGCCGGCACGCCGCGCCACATAGAGGTAGTGTTCGGCAGGGGTGTCGTCGGTGGTGGCAATGTTGAGCACGTCGCCGCGTTGCAGGTGCAGGGTGCCTGCCACATGGGCGGTGATGTCGATGCGCCCGTCGGCGTGGAAGGTGATGTCGCCTTGCCGGGTGTTGGTGATGAGTTGGCGTATCATCGGCGTGTCCTCCATCTGAAGGTTACGGTGGTGATGTAGACGTAGGTGCGTGTCTGCTCGATGCGCTGTCGGTGGGCTTCGGCAGATGCCTTGGTGAAGTGGATTTGTGAGGCGATGTCGTAACGGTCGCTTCCCCGCTCGCCGATGATGACGGCATAGCAGCGCCTGCCAAACAAAATGGTGCTGAGTGACTTGAAGAACTTCCCTAATAATGTGTATATTTTCATTGCTAATCTGAAGATTTATATAAAATATTTATTATAAAATTTGCATAATTGAGAAATAGTATGTATATTTGCCGCAGAATCGAAAGATTGTTAGTTAGATGTTTCGATTTTCGACTGCAAATATAAACACAAAAGTCAAAAATAGCAATAGAAAATTTATATTTTAACAATAATTTAACAATTGGAGGTAGAAAACAATGGACAGCACCTGTGACCGACTGAAACAAGTGATGGCTTGGCTTATCGCCAATGGCGAGGCCTCATCGCAGCGTGAAGTGGCGATGCAACTGGGTTATACTCCCTCGTCGCTCTCCCAGATTGTCAACGGTCATGTGCCGTTGAGCGACAAGTTCCTCAATCGCCTAACGGGGCTCGACCGCCGTATCGATGTCAAATGGATCAGGACGGGTGAGGGCAACATGCTGGTCACGGGCAGTGGCAGGATGGAACTCACGTCGGATGACGATGACATGGAGTTTTTTACCGAGAACACGAAAGGTGCCCGGTTCTACAAGCAGGGCGACAAACTCTTCATGACGGTGCGCCACGTTCCTTTTGCTGCCTACGGACAGTTTGTGAACGAATGCGACAATCTGGAGCCCGACTTCGAGGATTGGGGGGAGGAGACGTATGAGGTAGACCATGTGGCGCGTGGCAATTACCTCTCTTTCGAGGTCCGTGGCGACTCTATGGACACGGGCAGCCGCCAGAGTTTTGAGGCGGGCGACAAGGTGCTGGTGCGTGAACTCGACCGTGTGCATTGGCGCGACCGCATCCGTTATGAGGACCGTCCCTACTGGGTGGTCGTCTTCGAGTCGAGCGTGTTGCTGAAGCAACTCATCGGTCAGGACCTGGAGCAGGGCATGCTCACCTTTCACTCCCTGAACCCCTCGCCTGAGTACGCCGACTTCACCATCAGTGAGAACGACGTGCGCCACTTGTATTATGTCATCAAGAAAAAGCCCCGCCAAATGGATTTCTGACGGGGACAATAATTAAAAAGATAAACGAACACGAATCTACCGAATTCACACGAATAAAAATGATTCGTGAAGATTCGGTAGATTCGTGTTCGTTTAACCTTCTTGTTATTCTTCAACAATCGGATAGAGTTCGATGAACTCTCCCTGATGATGCTGACCGTCGTTGATGAGTTCTGCCATTTTCTTTCCTACGGTTTCGATGTCGTGGAAGCCGGGGAGGCTCATGTTGCCGTTCAGGTCGGTTGTCGTGGGACCGGGGTGTACGGAGAAGATTTCAATGGGTGTATGCTGTTGCTCAAACTCTATAGCCATCACGCCCATCATGGCATTCTGGGCAGCCTTGCTGGCCACGTAGGCCAGCGGATGCCAATAGGGGCTGATTTCCGAGGGCACAGTGACGTTGACAATCCTTCCGCCGTTCTTGCTGAGCAGCGGTATCAACGCCTTGGTGAGCGCAAAGGTGCCGATGAAGTTCACGTCGAGCGTTTCCTTGATGTCGCTGAATGCTGTATGCAGGCTGTCTACGCTCATGTCACCAGGTATACCGGCATTGTTCACCAGCAAGTCCAAATCCGGATATTTCTCGTTGATTTCCTGGGCTGCTTTTTCTATCTCCGGGAGGTCTGCCAATTCGATGTTCACCCAGCCGGGCACGTCGATGCCCAATGCCTGTAGTTCTGCAATGGCTTTTTCCGCACGTTGCTGATGGCGTGCGCCGATGATGACCCTCCAGCCATTCAGTCCCAGGTGTTTGGCTATACCGAATCCGATGCCTTTGTTGGCTCCTGTCACTAATACTGTTTTCATATTTGTAGTTCTTTTCTTGGTAATATTCGGATGCAAAGTTAATGGTTTAGGTCTTTCCCTCCAAATAAGTATTGAAATATGGGAAAAAAAACTGCATCAGTATAAAACGAAGAATATTATTCTCCTAACAAGGTGTTCTAAGCCTCGTTGGAAGAATAATATTCTTGAATGTGGAGACCTGTGACAACGTGTGTTGTCTCTCTGCCGAAGACGGCTTGTCCTGAAAGGGATGATGGGTAACTGAACTTTCCCTTCTTTTCTTGTTTTATAACGAACACGAATCTACCGAATTCACACGAAAAAAATATTCGTTAAGATTCGGGGAATTCGTGTTCGTTTTTATGTTGGCGGGGAACTTCAGTAGGGTTGCCTTACCTCAAGTTTCCTGTCTTTATGTAACGAACACGAATTAACCGAATTACACGAAAAAATATTCGTGAAGATTCGGGGTATTCGTGTTCGTTTTTTATGTTGGCGGGGAACTTCAGTAGGGTTGCCTGACCTCAAGATTCCCATCTTTATGTAACGAACACGAATCTACCGAATTCATACGAAAAAATATTCGTTAAGATTCGGGGAATTCGTGTTCGTTTTTTATGTTGGCGGGGAACTTCAGAAGGGTTGCCTTACCTCAAGTTTCCTATCTTTATGTAACGAACACGAATCTACCGAATTCACACGAAAAAATATTCGTGAAGATTCGGGGAATTCGTGTTCGTTTTTATGGGGGAGGAAAACTTCAGTGAGTAGTTATTCCTTGTTGAGGATAAAGTCGATGAGGAAGGTGACGTCGTAGATGTCGATGCTGTAGTCGTTGTTAAAGTCGGCTGCCAGATGGTCGTATTGCGTCATCTTGTAGGGAGGGGTGGTGTCACCCTCGAGGATGATGTCGATGAGCGCTGTCACATCGTAGATGTCCACCTGCCCGTCGTTGTTCAAGTCGCCTTTCTGTGTCATCGATTCATACTCAAGTTTGATGTCATCGAAGTAGAAGACATTGCCTTCGGGGACAGTTGCCAATAAGAAAGCGACGGTACGCATCCCTTGGGCATAGCCCATCTGGGCCATTTCAGGAGTGAGAACAACTTCCTTCTCCACAGTTTGCCACGTGTCGGTGACATGGATATTGCCGAAAAGGTTCCAGTGGTTGTATTCATCCGGTGCCCGGTGAGCCTGGGTCTGAATCACCGCTTCCCTGTCGGCCTTTACGCGCATAGTAAGCCGGAGCACCTTGCCACTTTCGAATTCCTGCTTCGACTGGACGAAGAACACGCTTTCGTATGGTGCATAATTGCCATTGCCGTCGTCTATCATATTCCCAGCCTCCCTTGCCTCTGCCTCGCTGCGCACCACGACCTTGATACAGTGGTTGTTGGCATTGGTCGGGTCTACCACGATGTTGGCAGGACCAAAGAACTGTTCATTCATTGTTCGCCACTCAAGCACCCAGAAACTGGACCAGTCGTTTGAAGGTTCTCCCTCCAAGTCGCCGTTCTCCACCACATCGACAAACGATACATTTCTGTCGCCGTTCACTTCACATTCATATGCCATCATGGCTGTTGGGATAAATGCCAGGAATAGTAAAGTCAGTAATTTTTGTTTTGTGGCCATATTTGGTTTTATTGATTTTGTCTATTAGTGAATTGACAAGAAGAACAATTGTGCATGTTATTCTTGTAAATGATTTTTACAAGTGCAAAATTAGCAGATATTAGTGAAAAATGCAAATGAATCAGGAATTATTTACATTTTCTCCTGATTATGATAATAATATTTCCATACTCCTATACCCTTGATTGCTATTCCTGAAAGGGATGATGAGTAACTGAACTTTCCCTTCTTTAATTGTTTTAACGAACACGAATCTACCGAATTACACGAATGTCTCCATTCGTGTTTTTTTGCCTTACCTCAAGTTTCCTATCTTTGTGTAACGAACACGAATCTACCGAATTCACGCGAAAAAATATTCGTGAAGATTCGGGGAATTCGTGTTCGTTTTTATGTTGGCGGAGAACTTCAGTGAGTAATTATTACTTGTTGAGGATAAAGTCGATGAGGAGGGTGACGTCGTAGATGTCGATGCTGCTGTCGTTGTTCATGTCGGCTGCCTCATGATCGTATTGCGTCATCTCGTAGGGTGGGGTGGTGTCACCCTCAAGGATGATGTCGATGAGCGCAGTCACATCGTAGATGTCCACCTGTCCGTCCCTATTGATGTCGCCCAAGAGGGGCACCCTTTTGACATACACCAGGTCGATGCCCCTCCTGGCATTCCCACACTGCGGGATATAGAGCGTGGTGGGCTGGGTGATGGTGAAAGCCTCCGACTGAAACTCCTGGATGTTCACCACCGTGCAGTTGAAGTTGGCTATCTCCCTGTCTCCTGCCAGGAAACTCCAGAAACTGTTGGGGGTGCTCGACGTGTCGTGGATGAATGCCGTGAGTTGGTAGGTGCCGGGCTCCAGGGTGGTGAAGCCTACGGAGCCGCTTGCCACATAGGCTGCCGCACTGTTGCTGCTGCGCACCCTCATGTTGTTGTTGTCGCAGAGGGTCATTCCCGGGATGTCCTCTGCCTCTGCCAGGAACACCACGTTTTTGATGTCTGTCGGCTCATAGACGAGGGTTTCCACTTGGTCGTCGGTAGTCAGGGTGAAATAGTGGTTGTATTCGAGGCGTTTGTTGCCACCCGAAGGCCCTTTCAGGTAGAGTTTCCCGTCCCTGACGTTATACCGGCGGTAGGGTACGCTGATGACTTCGTTGGCTACATTTTCTCCGCTTGTTGTGCGCACGATGCTGCCCTCTACGGATTCGTTGACTGAATAGTTGTATGAGACGGGCTGTGGAGGTTCTGTTCCATTGCAAGAGAAGTCATAGTCTGGCAGATAGTAGCCCAAGTGTGGTGGCTGGTTGTAACCGACGTTCTGCCATGCCACGCCGAGGCGGTAGGTATGGTCGTGCATCAGTGTGGGCACGCGGTAGTCGCTCGGGATGTTCGTGGAGATGATGTTGAGTTGTGAGGGGTCGTTGAGGTTCCACATGATAAGTTCCTCGCGCCAGTCGCCCAGGATGTCGGCCTGAAGGCAGGGCGTGGCCTTCGTCCAGTTGCAGGTCTGCGAACCGTTGTAGTCTACCGCTGTCGTGACAAACCCGTTGCCACTCCATTTCATGATGGCAGGATGGGCGATGCCGGTTTCGGTGTCGAGTGCCCCGTCGAAGAGTTCTTCCTGCAGGTCACCGTCCCAGTAGATGCGGAAGTTCATCGAGGGAATCTCACTGGTAATGGTATTGAAACTGCCTGATGCCGACTCACGTGGAGCATTGCCCTTGGCGCCCCAGAACTCCAGACCCTTATAGTCGCTGGTGATGTCGGCGGCGAGGCTGCGGCCGGTATCACCGCCGGCGGTTTGATGAAAAATCATCTGTCCTGTTTTGGCATCGTGGATTTCCAGTCCGTAGGGTTCGGTCTCACAACAGCGCAGCACCTCATATCCCGGTCGGCTGGGTATGATGTCTGCCACGTGCATCGCATCGCCATGTCCCAGACCAGTGGAGTAGAGCAAGTGCCCGTTGTTGTCGATGGTGGCGCCTCCATAGATGATTTCGTCGCAACCGTCGCCATCCACATCTGCCACGCTCAGGTTGTGGTTGCCCTGTCCGTAGGCGGTATAGTAGTCGCTGGTCCCAAAAGTGTTGCTGTTGTAGTTAAAGGTGGATTTCACGCCATTGGCATTGGTCACTTCCACCTTTGTCTTCGACATCGAGGCATGCAGCCATTTCTGCGACAGTTTGTTGTTCTTGAAGTCGACAGCCCAGAGGAAGGCTTGGGTGTAATAGCCACGGGTCAGCACTGCCGAGGGGTTTTGGTCGGGACCATCGAGATAGGCCACGGCAGCCATGAAGCGGTCGCCCCGGTTGCCGTATGTTGCGGCATAGTCTTTCCTGCCTGCGCGGTCGTCCCAGTTGAAGACGGTGCCCGAGGCTGCGCCCCCGTAGCCCGTGTCGCGGTTGGGGTTGTAGAAGATGGTGTGGATGGCACGTCCTGTGGCTCCCTCGAAGATGGTGAGGTATTCCTGTCCGCCACGGATGGTCTCTTGTTGGGGCGAGCGCCAGTCGATGGTGTTGTCGGCTCTTTTGATTTCCGGGTCATCGGCAGCCTGGTTCACATAGCGCCCTTGTCCGTCCTTGGTGCCGGGGGCGGTGCGGAGGATGATTTCCGCCTTCCCGTCTCTGTCGAAGTCGTAGACGAGCGGTTGTGAATGCTGGCTTCCTGCCAGTATGTTGAGGCCCATGTCGAGGCGCCACAACTTGGTGCCGTCGAGTTTGTAGCAGTCGATGTACTCCTTGCCGGGATGCTTGCTCTTGCCTTGGTTGTCGGTCTTGTTCGAAGGATGCCATTTCACGATGATTTCATACTCGCCGTCACCGTCCACGTCACCAACAGAACAGTCGTTGGGGGTGTAGTCGTAGGGCTCATTGGTGATGTCGTCCACGCCATTGGCGGGGCGGTCGAGTTGAAGGACCCGATAGACTTGGTTTTGGGGACTGACTTCCGGCGTTGTCTCCACTATCTCGCCATTCCGTTTTGTCACCACTTGGTATTTGCTCGCGCTGGTTCCCTCAGCATCGGTGAAGTTGGTCTGAAACCCCAGGTCTGTGGCGATGGTGGTGCCGTCGCGCAACAGGTCGAACGACGTTGTGGCTGCGGGGTCGGTGCCCAACAGGCGCCAACTCACGTAGATGCCTTGCCCCGACTGTGCCGGCATGGCGATGACGCCCCGTGAGAGGTTTTCCATTTGTGTGGATGGGGTGACCTGCGCCTGTATGGCAAGCGAAAAGAGGTAAGCAACAATGCATAGCGAAAGGCGATAGTGTTTCATTAGGATATAAGGTTAGATTTACGATTAAATGTCGTTATGCGGACAAAAATACTATTTTTTCCGCATTCACCGCATGTTTTTGCAAAAAAGTTTCGTTTCTGTACCGAAAGTCTTGACAACCAATGATTCCTTTTGCTCGATAACGGCGAAATAAAAGTCTCTGGAATAAAAAGAAAATATGATGAATGATATCAATTCGGTTCAACAAAACCGCTGTCAAGATGAAAATAGGGTATAAAAGGTTACTCCCAGCACTCCAGTTCGTCTTCAATCTCAGGCAGCAGGCTGCGGTGGAAGACAGGCTCCTTGATGCCGTTGCGTTTCTGTGTGCGGTAGTCGTCGAGCAGCCTGAACACATACTTGCCCAGGGCGATGATGGCGATGAGGTTGCAGGCGGTGAGGAGGGCCATGCAGAAGTCACCGAGGTTCCATACCATATCGAGGCTGACCATGGCGCCAAAAATCACCATCACCCCTCCGGAACAAATGCGGTAGATGGTGATGACGGTGTTGTTGGAGGTCATGAAACGGATGTTCGCCTCTCCGTAATAGTAATTGCCGATGATAGAAGAGAAGGCGAAGAGCAGGATGGCTATGGCGATGAAGGTGGGACCAGCAGCACCTATCTCCGACCCGAGGGAGGCCTGGGTGAGCGCGATGCCGTTGAGCGCTGTGGTGTCGTAAAGTCCGCTGAGAAGGATGACGAACGCCGTGCAGGAGCAGACGAGCAGCGTGTCGGTGAATACACCCAGGGCCTGTATCAGACCCTGCTTCACGGGATGGGTGACGGTGGCGGTTGCCGCCACGTTGGGCGCGCTGCCCTCACCCGCCTCGTTGCTGAAGAGACCGCGTTTCACCCCGATCATTATCGTCGCCCCCAACATGCCGCCGGCGCCCTGCCTCAGTCCGAAGGCATCGGTGATGATGGCCTTCAGCACGTGGGGGATAAGGTGGATGTTCATGATGATGACCACCACCACGAGGAGGAAGTAGCCGATGGCCATCAGCGGAACGAGCACGGCACTGACGTTGGCAATGCGGTGGATGCCTCCAAAGACGATGAGGAGTGCCAGGGCGGCGATGACAACCCCCACCGCCAAAGGACTCCATCCGAAGGCCTCGTGCATCGCCCCGCATATAGTGTTGCTTTGGATGCTGTTGTAGGAGAGGCCGAAGGTGATGGTGAGGAGAATGGCAAAGATGTATGCCATCCATTTCTGATGCAGTCCTTTCTCGATATAGTATGCCGGACCGCCGATGAAATGGTCTTTGTTGCGTTTCTTGAAGAGTTGACCGAGGGTAGACTCCACAAAGGCAGTGGCAGCGCCGATGAGGGCGATGACCCACATCCAGAACACGGCCCCCGGACCGCCCACCGCAATGGCTGTGGCTACTCCTGCCAGGTTTCCCGTTCCCACCCTGGTCGCCACCGACACGGCGAAGGCCTGGAAGGATGAGATGTGCTTGTGACTCCCGTTCTTTTCGTCAAACTGGCTGGTGCCCGACGTGGCGGAGTCGGTCAGCAACCTGATCATCTCTCCCACCATGCGAAACTGCACGCCCTTCGTCTTCCATGTGAACCACAGTCCGCACAGCACCAGCGCCCCAATGAGGACATAGCCCCAAATGGCGTCGTTGACTTGGGTAATCAGATCGTTCATCTTTTCTTATGCGAGTGGGGTGACGGGGAATAGGATATGATATGGAGAGAAAGACCTTCTTCGTTACCCCGCGACAATGTCGAATGCATGGGTCATGTAGATGCAGAGTGGGAGGGAATAGTCGAACCCTCCGACCTGGTTCCACGGTGCGTTGTAATAACGGATTTCCTTCAGCACCTTGTCGTTTTTGTCGTAGAATTTCTTAGCAACGATGCGGTAGGAGAGGAGGGGCTCGTCCATTTCGTAGAGCACTTCCATTCGCACTGGTTTGCCGGTGACATATTCGCGTTTGGCGTCTTTCTTGCAGATTTTCAGGTTCTTATAGTCATAGCGCACCCACAGCAAGTAGTTGTTGCGTGAGCGGTCTATGCAGTCGCTGGCATTCACCACCATCGTGTCGTTCTCTACCACCGTCTTGAATGTCTTCACCTGAGCGGATGCCGCAGTGGAAAGCAGCATCATGCACAACAAAGAAAACAGAACTTTTTTCATAAGTGTTTTTTTTAAATGAGTAATTGTGTTTGCAGTGGCAAAGATAGTGCAAGGCGAGTGAAAAGCAAAACAAATAACAAAGTTTTTGTTTTCTTTTCCGAGCCGCCGCCTATCTTCGGCGGAGCCAAAGTAGCCTCAAACCTCAATCCACCTCAATGATCACCCTTCGATATCCTACTAGATGAAACGGGCCGTTGTCGTGTACTTCGCAGATGATATGAAATGTCATACCTTTTGCGTCGGAAGGAATTGTCACGGTTGTCTTCGAGGCATGGGGCTGTGCTATTGCCAATGTGCCTTTGCCTATTTCTTTTTGCTGCCACCAGTGAAACGATAAGGCGTCGCCGTCGGGGTCATACGATTTGGATGCGTTCAGGCGAATGGTGCTGCCCGCACGGCATCGAATATGTTTGGCGCGACAATCATATTTTTTCCCGTTTACTATGACTTTCGGATTGCGGTTGCCCTTACCTTCTGCCGCCCATTGCATACGTGCTTTGAAGTCGTTGAGTTCGTCGGGGTAGAAAGTGTTCTTATATCCTACGCTGATACTTCTGGTGGGTTCTTGCCAACTGGTCCATGCCGTGGTGAGTGAGTCGGGGCACATGCCGCGCAGGTGATAGCCTGCCCACCCCGCTTGTGTGGGGTCTTCAGGGTCATTCAGACCGTTGGGCATGACATACAGGAAACTCGGCGTGTCGCCCTCTACACCCCATTTATAGGTAGGATATTCTTTGCCCAGGGCTCCATGGCCTTGAATGTATGATTCATGTTCCGACCAATGGCGTTTGCCGAGTTCACATTGCTCTTGCCAGGTTCCCTCGTCCCAGATAAACTGCAGGTCGTCGGCGAACTCACGTCTGAGCCACTGGTGTGAACTGTAAGCGCGGTCCATGCGCATATTGTATTGCATGTCTTGGTCGGTGATGGTATAGATGCGGAATTTCCTGACAAACCGCCTCACCTCCTCCGGGCTCCGCGTCTGTTTCACTCGCCAGATGGCTTGTGCCAATGTGTTGGCGCCTCCCCAGGCCGCCA
>JAEEGL010662059.1_pt1 | contig 29788 bp, 25 predicted proteins | sample 9134231 | NCBI WGS metagenome assembly JAEEGL01 (sample SAMN16246548, study PRJNA631951) | gut metagenome | biome: gut microbiome; feature: rumen; material: fiber-attached | host: Bos | place: Iran: Karaj | collected 2018-10
CAGGGCCCGGCTCCGTCGAAGAACCAGAAACTCCCATTTGTCCACGACGCACCTTCTTGTAATACTTGTACGACTTGGGGGTACCGTCGCCGCGGTCGCCCACGACGACTTCACCAGCGATGTCGTAGATGCCGTCAAACTCGAGGGTGACGGCTTCCACCTCGGCCTTGAGCTTGGTGCAAGGCAGGAAACGAACGTTCAGCTTGTGAACCTGCTCCACACCCACCTTGTTGATGTCGGCTTCAGAGATGCCGCTTGAGGTAAGAGAGAAGATGCCCAAGTTAGGAAACTCCACCGAGTGGCCATTGAGCAAAAAGTTCTCGATGCATTGCGCAAAGGCAATCATCGCAGCGCTCAGATAGGCCTTGGGCACTACCGAGTTGGCCACGCAGTAGTTGACGATGTCATCGGCGTTCATGGTGGTGTAACGCACAGGGCGCAGCACATATGCCATGCTTGTAGTTCCAGTACCATTCAAGTTGTAGATAGGCTGCTGTTGAGCCTTGATGAGAATTTTACTCATTGTTTTAATGTTTTAAAGTGTTTGTTTACCCAGTACTTATAGCGTATGCAGGATGTAATCCTCCAGACAAACCAAGTCGGTAGGGATGGGCGGGACTTCCACTGCGGGAAGGAGCGTCACCGGGCCCTTGGTGGGCTCCACTCGCAGCATAAAGTCGCCGTGGTTGGCGCGCAGGCTGGCATAGTAGTCGCGGAGTCGTTCGTAGGCCTCCACGGGGCGATAAAGTCGACCTTCGAAAGGCTGTTCTTCTTCGCCTTCAGGGCCGAGATAACCCAACAGGATGTCACCCCTAGTGTGTGCCGCCACCGAGCCACTCTTGGCCAAGAAGCAGAGTCGGACGCGACCGGGAAGGTTGTGCCCCGTGAGCTTCCAGCAAGAGTACCTCAACGATGCATCGTAGCCAAACGCCGTCTTGTATGTGCCATGATCGATGCAGCAGCCTCTCACATGACAACTTCCCGTTTCATGCCAACGAGGTTCCAAAGTCATGCTGAGCAACTGCCCCGCATTGTCGGTGAGACGACCTATGGTACAGTCATGGTAGTACCACATCCGTCGCAAAAACAGGTTGGGTTTTTGCTTTCTCATGGCTGCCAAGTTTTGATGTCGGTGGCATAGATGTCGTTGCCGTACATTGTCATGCCGTTCTTCTCGAAAGGGAACACACGCACGACATACTCCACTTCTACCTGGCTGCCCACCACCTTGGAATAGAGGGTGAGGTTGCCGCAAACGGTCACCGCCAACTCTTCGGGATGGGGATCGTCGCCAGGGGCCACGATGTGAAGGACACACTTCACGTTGGTTTCGCCATTCTTCTTTTTGAACTGTTGCACTTGGGTGGTGTCTTTGATGACACCTTTGATAATGTGTTTCATTGGATAGATAGTTTTGAAACGTTAGACCCAGAACGTCGCTCCTTGGTTGGCACGTAGGCAGGACCTCGGTTTTGACGATGCAAAGGAAAGCATGATATTCATGCTGAAACTGACGAAACCACGTTTGATAACATCAAAAACAATAAAATACTGACAACCAATACAAAAAAGAAATGGATGATAATCACCGGCTGGTATTATCATCCATTTGCAACGAGCCTCAACTCTTCATCAGGCTCTTATCTGCCTTTTTTCATCCAAGCATCAATGATATTACAGGCTTCTTGGTAAAGCTTTGGGTTCAATTCAGAGTCCTTCTCCTCGTCGTAATAACCGGCTTTGATGTATTGGTCTTGCCTCGGTTTCGACACGAGTCCGCTAAGTGCGATGAACGACGTATCGCTGAACAAGCCCTTGCGTTTCATCACGCCTATGAGGTTGTAGGCCAGCTTGAGGTTGAATGGGCTTTTGAGCGTCCCGTGCTTGAAGGCTTCCGTCAGGTCATGTTGGCGGCAAAGGTCTTTGCAGAGTTGTGGAAAGCGTTGTTGGTAATCGGTTTTGACTTCGCAAAGCAGTTTGTTACCAATTTCAAGAAACCAAGTCTCCATGTCGTTTTGCGACTCTGTCGTTCGTGCCGGGCTGGTTTTATCGCATTCAGCCTTCAGCACTTGATAAGTCATAAAAGAGGAGAAAAAGTCATAGATGCATTTGTTGCTGCCGAGGCATTCTCGGTTGTTGAAAATGGTCGGCGCAAGGGCATCGGCGACCAAGCGTCCGTCGTGGCTAATCTCGTCCATGAAATTGCCTTCCATCTCTATCAAGGTCATGACGGCGATGGGGTGGGCGTTGAGTTGGTCCAAGGCAAACTTCATCTTATTGAGAAGTTGTCGGCGGCGCGTGGCGGTGTTGTGTGAGAGACCGGCGAGCACTTTGGTTTGAAGCTCTTGGGCTTTGGTGGGCCAAATCTTTTGCTCGAACTTGTTCCAAAGCACATGGAAAAACTCAATCATTTTGCAGGCTTCGGGGTTGTTGAGGCAGCTGTGTGCGATTTGGAGTTGCTCGCGGAGTTCTTGGATGGCCTTGTCGAGTTTGGCAAGGCTTTTGCCCAGCTCATGTTTCTCTTGCATGTTTTCCCATGCCGATTGGATGTCGTCGTCGAGCTGGACGAAATCGGTCTTGAAGAGCGGTTTGTTAGGGAACAGGTTGGTGTTCCGTTGGATAAGGACAATGCCTTCCTTGACCGTTTGGATGATAGTTTGTATCTCGATCAAGAGGCTTTTGAAGTAGGCCTTACGACCTTCTTCCGTAGTGAACAATGCAGCTCCTTGTTCGAGATTGGAATGCAGGAACTTGAGCTGGTCTTCGATGTGGTAAGGGTTGTTTTTCATGGTGTTTAATTTTTTAAGGTTGCCTTGCAAATGTATGACTTTCCCATGACATAATCAAGGCCCCAACCAAACAAAGACAACAACTTGAACTGAAGCGGAAAAAACCGATGATGAAACGGGAGAAGGATACCCAACAAAAAGTTAAGACCCATATCTCAACTTTTTGGAGGGTGGGTCTCACGAGGTTAAGACATGGGTCTCACGGAGTTGAAAGGTGAGGGGGGCAAAACGTCACGGCATAAAAAAGCGGACCCAACTGAGTTGGATCCGCTATATCATTCTATCTTTCTTTTTATTAATAACTCTACCCTCACATCTCTATACCATCCTCAAAGACTACTTATGCCTTAAAGCCATAGCAATTTTGTGGAAATGCTTCGTCGCCATCTACGAGTTAAATTATTGTTTTCCATACCTAAGATGTATGGGTGTATGGACCTCCACCTGATTTGTAATGAATAACACCGCTTTCGTTTCTTCTTTCAAGGCCAGCATATCCTCTTGATTAAAATAGTTTGCATCAAAAGGATCTAACGGCTCGCAATTAGGCGTTGACACAGCAAGAAAGCGCTTGAATCTAGCAGATTCGTATTCTTGCTTCTCTTCCAAAAGATACTTGCACGTCTTCTTCAATTGGCCTATTCCATCAATGATACTATTATAAGCGTTTTTGGGAGCGCAATATTTCAGTTCCAAAAACAACATCCAAGCAGGTGATTCTTCCCTTACGGCATAAAACATACACTCGCATTGCGGAGCCTTTGTCCCGTCCTCTCGAATAAAGGCTTGTTGATTCTCTTCAAAGTTGACAGCCATAAACGGATGTCTGTTTCTGTCTGTAAGTCTGAAAGAGGGAATAATACCATTATCCTCCGTGGCTATTTGTACGCCAGCACAAGGCCCTGGCGCTTCAGGATTGTTGCTGTTATACTCCGTAAAATCCGCCACAAACACATCCTGTGCAAAGGCACCTCTCTCATTCATCATAACAAAGCAATGTGTTGAAATCCCCCATCACCATCTTCATGACGTCATTAAAATAATTTTTTCTTATCAACCCTCTGGCGTCTTGGATGGTCTTGTGAGGCTCACCTTTGTCGTTTCTTAGGTAGCCATCCTTTATCGACCATACCGAAACATCTGTAGGATTGATGGCGTATCTCACGCATTCCACCGCCTCTGTTGTTTCGTTGTCCAAATTGTCTTTTACCAAGTATGCAAGCAAGCAATTGTTCAAGGCATAGAGTATATATGGGCTGTGAGTGGTAATGACCAGTTTATGGTTTCTGCCGTGGTTAATCTCTGAAATCAGATGATACAACAAATCCATTTGTGTTTTTGGAAACAGATTCTGTTCGGGTTCTTCCACGATGAATTGCGTATGTGAATATACACGACCCTGGATAAAGCCACGAAGTCTGTCTATCAACTCAACCTCGTTCTTACTTGTGCTACCCGACAAATGGGCCAATATATCACGCACACGCTGATTCTCTTCAGGAGAAAACGGCTTGTTTTCTTCGTAAATACCTGAAGACAACCATTTTACCATTACGGCTAGCGGAACGATGGACTGAAAACCACTTGAGGCTGAAGTAAGCGGAATATTCGTCTTGTTGCCAATGACAAGGAAATCCCTATCAATACTTTTATTATAGAAGTACTTAAGCCCAAGATTTGTCACCGGCATAGGATGATCTTCGGTATAATGCCATTTGGCATCAAACCAATCGTTCACAAAGCTTTGTAAATTGTCGTCGTTCTCCGAGTATTTTTTTAGAGTAGGCACAGCTGACACAAAATTGCGCTCTGCTGGAATGTAAGAAACCTTGGGATTCACCAATTTGTCGCTTGAATAAAATATGTATTCGTCGTCATGGAAATGTTCCGAGTTACCGTCAACGAACTTTGTTGTCAGAGGAACTGCACCTTTCCAATTATATGCAAACGCAATGTTGTCGCCCACATACAGCAAAGCCGACTTTTCAGAGAAGTATTCTTTCATGTGATGGAAAGAACCCAATCTTGACACAAGGCCGTCCGCCACAGCTCTATACGTCGCATCATTCATCTTCTCCATCCATGAGCAGAAACTCACAATCTTGGCAATGGTGCTTTTTCCACTTCCTTGTGGCCCAATGAAGACATTTACCTTATTCAGGTTGATGTCCACGCTCTTGATGGGGCCCACATTACGTATGACTAATCTGTTCATAAGATAGATTTTACTATTTTGTAATCACTCTGCAAAGATATATGTTTTTTGAATATCCAGTATTTATCTACTGTTTTTTAGATGCTTTTGTAATAATGAATTTGTTTGTCAACGGCCGTCCCCGCGCATCGACTTTCTAGTATCGTTCTGACAATACTAAATTGGGAATTCTTTCTATGCTCTCATTATCATTCTCCACTGCCATTACATATTCTCAAACTTCCTACTACTCTACCGGTCTCATCCAAGGTATATGTACCACTCACGACAAGCCACGTGGGAAAATCGGGTACACTTTGATAATTATGAAGTCCTATGATGTTTTTTTCACCAAGTACATACCAAATTATTTTCTTGTGATGCGTTTTGAGAAAACCCAACAGGGCATCCTTCCTAAGTAAAAAGTATGTCCGTGATTTTTCTATGGCCCCTGCATCAAAACAAATTACATTGCCTTTATCATTCAGAAACACCCCTTCTTCGTCAGCATACCGCATTCTCATACCTTCAAATAATTGTTTTGAGGGTATAAGACAATAAAAGGACATTTCTTTTGAATGGTCTTCTTCTGCCTCCCACAAATAGCCAATGGTGGTCACCTCTGCATGGGCGATAAAATTATTCGTTTTATTGTCATATATCGCCTTCTTGGTTAATCCCTCAACATCAAAAGATTTATATGCCGGAGACCAATAATACTCGCGATAAAACAATTCATACCTTTGACTGCATTCAGGCATCCATCTCCCATCAAAGTCCTGTTTCGTTGCCCATTCATAAACACGCGGAAACTCTTTTTCATCAACGATACAGCTTCTTACTTGATACCACAATCTTTTATAGATACTATATTTACCATGAAGTTCTTCCCACTCTGGGTAACATTCCAATGCAAGCCAAGCGTTTCCATCAGGATCTTTCAATTCTATAATCGGCTCAACAAGGGGAACATCATCCCCCATGTTAAGCCAATCACACAGATCCATCTCCCAATTATCATACTTCCCTCCATACCACCAGAAATCATCATGGTGATTTGATTCTTTCCGATTCTCGCCCGTTCGAACATGGGTGGTTGGGTCTATATCACGAATCAAAGGCTCCCAAGGCCCCTCGTATTCAACGACATTGTCGCTCCAATAACCGTCCAATTTAGGGAAATTATCTGCCACTCGAGCTAATAATTCATGAAGAGCCATCCACTGATATTTCTTTCCAATCCGCTCATTGGGAATTGTTAAGCGTCCTCTGCCCGAACCTATTTCCCTATCAAATGCTCCATGCTTTTCTTCTCGATACCCATACTTGTCAATAATGAGTTTAATTGCCACATTACTCAAGCGCTCCGCATCAATTTTCCAGTTGCTCAATGCACTTTGAAATGTATATCTACCAAAATCGCCATAAGAAAAGCCTATTTTGGAATGTTCGGTAAACATGGATGTTAGCATACTACATAAACCTGGAGAATGCTCATATCCCCCACATCCGTCTAATATGGAATTAATTTCCTCGTCAGGCACGGGTTTATAATCAAAGGAACTGTTGTAAGGGGGCCGTATCCTGTCAATATCAACATCCAAAACTTCACCTATTGAAAGTGCATATTCTATAATATCCCGTGCATAGTCACGAAGCAAGACATGAGGATATACTTCACCTTCGACATTAAATACAGATGAATAGATGTATTGACACAGGCTAGCCAGATGCTCTTTTGATTTTGACCTTACAGCGCACCCTAAAGCAACGCCGTATAGTCTTTCATGAATATAAGGATCATCAACTTCCGAGAACTTCTCCAAAAGCGGTATCAGCAGCTGCATTCTATTGTGCAGCAGTTGTACGAGGGCTTTTGTTGCTGAATCACGGAGTTCCCTGTTTGTACATGCCAATAACCAAGACAGCAAGGTGGCACCCAACTCAACCGATTTCTCATCCATGTTCACCCCGTCGCTTTCATCCCACACCCAGTTGATGATTTCTTTTATTATATTATCCGGTCTATCATAAATGCGAAACAAGGCAGGCACCCATATGGCATCCCTATCTGCCAACCGCATAGGTACTAGCGTTTTGTGAAGATAATTAGCATTGTAATAGTTTCCAGTATTAAAACCTATCTCAAAAACAGTACTAAAAAAGCGATCTCTAAATTGATCATCACCCATAAATTTATCGAAATAGGTGTCAATATGCGAGTCCACAGTACTTTCATCTCTCCATTTTAAACTGGAAAGAACTGCCATTGTCACAACTTTACTATTTCGAAAAGTAGGCAATGCATCATATAACTCAACACCATTACGCTCTGGCAGCAAAATTGCCAATGACTCTAACAACCCACTAACTTTATGAGGGGATAGTACCTGTACATATTCTTCCAAAGCCTTTGTGTTGTATTTCAATTCATCTAAGAGATACTCAGCTTGCAGTACATTTTCAAATCGTTCGTATGTGAGATATATACGCTCCTCATAGTTGCCGCCTGTATTATGAAACACATTTTTACAGAAAACGCCTTCAGATATCAAGCAATCCAACAATTCACCTTCATTGAAAATTCGCGGGAAAATGTCCGAGAAGGCTTCAACGGCTTTGTCTATAGGCATTTCATGGCAACCTTCTTTGGCCAAAAATTCTATATATTTACGAACCGCTTTATTTACGATTCTGATTGATGGAGAATAATGCTTATCCTTTCTGAGAGATTTCTCTACGCCATCAAAAAACATATTCATCACTGATGATATACCTTTTATCCCATTCGGAATCTTCCTGTAACCATTATTTCTCATTCCTTCGCAGAACAAATGCAGGAACAATGGATTTCTGAATTCAGGATTGAGAAGCGGTACAGCTGGGTACAATATATCGTATTCCTTGAAATACAGTTGAACGGCCTTTTGTGTATTGGTGCCAAATCCTTGGTGTCTTGCTCTCACACAGTAATCATACCTAAACTCATCCCATGGAAGGATTGCTTCCACGTATGACGTGCGAATACTCAAAACGAGTCCAAGCCACGGATGTTGTCGGATTTTATCAATAAAGCTACGAATATTACTTTGCCAAATTGTCAGCCCATGTCCCTCATTTATTGCATCTATGAAGATGATGATGCGATGTCCTGTCGCTTCTGCCTTGGCCTCAAGCATCTCCAACAGCTCTTCTGGAGAGCCACTGAAGTAAAGCATTCTCATCATCTGAGTGAAAGGGTCTTCATCGGTGATGAATTTCTGCCCCAAAAAAAGCAAGCTAAACTGTTTTTCTTTCTCCCTTCGCAATACGACATCAGCTATCAAGTGAGACTTTCCAACGCCAGCATCTCCCTCTAAAATCAAAATGGGGTCATTTATCAACCTTATACTATCCTGATGCAAATCATTGTAAACACCTAAGACATCAATACCTAAATCATAAACATGTCGAAATATCCTATATTCTTCATCTTTTGTCTTTCCAACAATAATGTTGGCAATGTCTTGAACTTCTTCTGCCAATGACATCAGTAATGTTAAGAACTCATTGAGAGCTATCTTATCCACACCGGCTATGTTTTGTTCCTTTAATTGCTTGATTGCGTTCCGAACACTTTCAACCTTATCAAGAACCTCGTGGCAATACTCATCCTTCTCTATTCTTCCACAAACGTCTTCTGCCATTTTAAGTTCCCTTTCAAGAAAACGGTTCAGCAACTTGCCTCGCGAAAGCACCTCAAAATATTGCAAAACTTCTACTTCCACATTTAGCTTTGGTGTATACCGTTTACCCAAATCTTTTATGGATTCGGCATTAAACCGAATCAAATTATCATCTGTAAATTCGTGCTCTCCAAACCAAAACCGAAGCATACCTTGGTTGGAAGGTCTCTGAAGCCTTTCAATTATGTCCGAAGCCCACCAAAATTCAAAAACAACACCAGGCTTAGTCTTTGACCATTTATCCAAATAGTCATCAACTCGCTTTTTCATGCTCTTTCTGCCTTCCACATGAGCATCTGACGGATCAATAGGTATTGCAATAATATATCTCCTCAAATTAGGATGAGCATTTAACGCTTCATTAACTGAACCGTCTATTTGTTGATACTGAGAATTATCAAAAGCCTTACAGAAATATTTCGCCTGCCATGCCACAACACCGCCATCTTCCAGTATCCAGTAACATTCCACACCACCATCGGGTTTCCCATTGCGTACAAATCTCTTTGCGCATGGAATCTCCTCTTTGCGTGCCAGTTGGCACACAAATTCCTCAAAACCGTCATTTAAAGACCCGTTCATGGGTCTGATATTATTGAAGTCAAGATTCAACATAAGCAAAGGTGGCAAAACGACTTGCTGGAATAATCACTTGTGTTCGGAACTCTCGTGTTGCAAGTATCACTATTTCAATAATTTCTTACAATACTTGAAAAACTTCTGTTATAGAGACTTGTACCAATTCTCCATCACTGATGAATTTGCAATTGCACCCAACACGGCTGGATGAACAATGTCGGGATCTTTTGCCATCGGAGCAGACAAGGCTTTCATTTCTGCTTTAATCAAATCCCAATCTTGGCCCTTACGATATACAAGTCTATTCATTTCGTACTTATGCCAATACTTGGCTTTTGAATCAAACCTTACTATAAGATCCAGTTCCAATATTGTCGAAAGGATATACTTGTCTGGTTTATTTGTTGCATCCAAAGTTGGATTACACTTAGCTTCTATTTTTGGGAGACCGTCTTGGGGACTCACAGATATGTAACAAATAAGAATATTGCGATTTGTGATTACATCATAAAAAGCATTGAAAAAAAGCCTTTCGCCTGCTACACCCAAGAATTTTGTTGACTTCTTATGATTACATTTGTGACAAAGAGGAATAAGGTTTGATAAATGTGCTGAATACTCGGGAAACTGGTTTTCATCACGAGGGACAAAATGATCCATTTCTTCGCATTCATTTAATCCACAAATTGGGCAGTACAATGTTTCCCCTCCGTTTTGTTGCGTTAAATATTCCCAATGACTGTTTACAAAAGACCTGTCATCACCATATAATTGATTTGCCCATTTCCGCTTTTCGCCAATTTGCTTTTTTGTTTCCTCATCATCACCGGGAACAAAAGGCCACTGTTGTGTTAGAAGATGCAATTCGTCTTTACTAGCCAATACATCATAGTTCAAAAAGAGTGTCTCAAGGGTGGTCTTGTTCGTATTAAAGAACTCTTTCTTTGGGCTATGTAGTCCTTTGCCCACGGTAATCAAAGAATCTTGTACTGTCTTTATCGGCTTTGTAAAGTTATGCATCTTTTCCCTCTTCTAAATAATCACGTATTGAAAGACGGGCGTTTAAGCCAAGTTTTGGAGCAAATTGAAGAATAAAATGCATTGCTTCATTATAGTTCATCTTTTTACCAAGCTGATTGACATAATGGTAAAATGACGAAATCTTTTCATTGTAATCAAAAATATTCAAATACAACTCAGATGCATCAGCCCCGAATGTCTCAAAAGCTACCTTTGAAACATTAGGAATAACTCCATCTACTGTGCGCATCAAATAAACATTCTGTCCAACCATCTCACGCACTATGAGCGGTGAATGTGTCGCAATAATAGCAAAACTACTGAATTGATTTAATATTATCCCCAACATTGACATAAATGATACTATGATTTGAGGATGCATGTGTACTTCTGGTTCGTCTATCACCAAGAGGGATGTCAAATGAATATGAGCATATATAAAAGTCAACAAATTGAAGATATGGAGTTGTCCAGAACTCATAATGGAAATTTGCTTATGCAAAAACTTATCATCCAAATCGTATGTATCATCAAATTCATTATATGTCAAGAAGCCTCCAACAGTTTCACCAAGTAAAGAATCTATTGATTCTTTATAAAGCTTTATCATCGACTTACTATGGATTAACGGTCGATGATAAATCGTTTCAATGCATTTAAGAATCCCTTGTTCTGTATTATTGAAATTTTGCTCTAAAGAAAAGTGTTTGTATGGAATGCGTGGATTATCCAACCCAATATCATCATATCCATCAAAAGGGGTTGAACTAATCGCCAAACAACTTCTAAACAACGGCAATACTACCGGTTCTTTAATATCTTCTATTAAAGTAGTAATAAGATGTTTTAGCATTTGCGTCTTTCCCACCCCATTGTTACCTATCAACCCCACTGCCCTCATAAAAGGAGGGGCGTCATATAGTAATCTCACACTCCAATCTGTATAAGCACCACATAAATAATCAGGATTAAAATGTAAATCAAACGAATAAGCAGCAGCCTTATCTTGACCTCCCAATAAAAACGCCGCCTCTTTTACGGCTTGTTGCGATGAATCTTCTCGCATTAGAGAATTTTTAAAACAGTCATCTTCGGCAAAATCTTCATATATATTCTGATTATAAGCACAATCCCGTAAGTCTGTTAATAATTCATTCGCAAGAACAGTTCCTTGAAAAAGCTCATATATTTTTGAATAATAATACGGCTCAAGTCCCACGGAACAATACTCCTCCCCTAATGAGCCATCAAATGATTTCTCAATTACATCATAGGTGTTTTCATCACCCAGCTTCATTAGTTTTAATTCTCCTACATAATGCCGTCCCCTATGTTCATCAAAATAGAAAAGGCAAAACCACGTTCTATACCCATAGTCGTTCCAGTCATCATTAAAAACCATAACAAAAGACGGGTATTGGTTTGGACTTTTCACCGATGGTCCATAATTAGCCCGTTGACCATATTTTGGTTGTACCTCAAAATGAAGCATTTTTCTTTGTGTTTACTATCACAATTATTCCAAATTTTAAAAACAAAACATAACAACCCTTGACATACCAGAAGCCAAAGCCCAACTAAACTCCCACTTCGACCCATCGTCCTCTTTCCTTCTTCCAATAATTCCTCAAAACTATCTGCCAAGCGGTCTTCAATTTCCAACAGCGTCCGTCCGATACAGACAGACTACACTAAAAAATCACCGAAGATTTGTTTTCTTATAATATAAAAACAAAATTAAATACTAGGAAACCATATCCTTCAAAGCCGTCAAAAAACTTTCTGCCTTTTGCCTCTTCTCTTGCCGCTGCACAAGAGGCAAACGCTTGCTGATTTCATCAACGTCATGACTAATGACGGTTTTAAAACCGCAGTTTTCATCCAAACACTGACGATAACATGCTAACTGCTCTTCGTAATGGATATTATCAAACAATATATTTTGACTCTTCGACAAGGCTGCGGTTAATAAAGGATACTTTCTTTTGTTATTGAAGATATAAGGCACAGAGAAGGCATCGGCTGATGCATACTGTCGATCATGCAGATGGGTGAAATGCAGAAGAAACGTCAAATAACCCGCTGGCATGGGCGAAAAATAATTATCCACCCCTTCAACGGGGTTCATGGGCGTTCCTTCTACTTTTCGATATACGTGCAACACAATGTCAAGATACTGTTGCAGACCTTTTTCATCGAAATCATCGAAAGAAAATGTTCCTGGTATCTGCATCTGTTCCCACATGGCGGCAATGTCGTGATAGACAGCAAAATTATGATCCAAATTCTCGAACAACTTTTCCCAGACTTCGTCCATCTTCAGCTCTTTTTCCTTGTCGCCATAGGTGATGCATTTGTTTTCCTTCAAAGCCTTCAGGAACTCAACTGCATGGATGGCTTCTTGGATATTTCCTTTTTGCGGATATATCACACCGACCTGCGAAGAAATACTCTCTTCGTAGCCTTTCTTTGGGTAAGAGATTTCAAAGCATCCACCGATATTTTCGGTAATAGTCTTTAGTTCATAAAATCGGGTATAGCCTTGGAAAAATGTCTTATCACCAATTTTTACCGCATCATTCACATACTCCGTCACCCGGGCCGTTAACTCGACATCACTTACGGGGATGCTAGCGAAGGACGTTTCCTGATACAGCACAAAGGGCTGACTGGTGAGAAGCATTGGTAACGAGGGGTTGACGGCTGTGCACGCCACTCCTTCTGCCCTAAGCTGATAACCTCCGCGCAAGGCTTCGCCAAGACTTAAAGAGGGCTTCTCAACAAAACTGACTTGTTTTCTGGAGTCCCTGATAAAGTTCATCATTTCATCCTCAAACCATCGGGAGTCAGAAGGGATTGGTTCCATTTTTATCGCAACCGTCTTGTTTCCCTCAGCCTGCTTAAGAAATGCCATGATAGTATGTGGAGTCAGTTTTTTGTAAAAAATCCTTCTTTTACTGATGTCGGATTTCAACAGCTCCACTACGAAAAAGAAAAGACCCGCTTCCCGCATATAGATTCGCAACTCATCTACAGGCACTCGAAACTGTTCCTGGGGGAGAAACGTCTCGACCTCGGTACCCTTTATCTGGGCTTTCACCGTTCCGACAAGATGTTCGTTCTTATCAGGTTCGCCCTCATAGACGAAGATAGAGCCATCCCAAAGCGGTGTCCTGTCGTTTTCCTTCAAGTAAGAGCGCAAACATGCAGTAGAATCCATATAATCGCGCACTACATTTACCGCATTTCTTTCTATCTTTGTCTGACTACTCATCGGTTTACATCGTTATCGGACCATACGAGTTCGAATCCCGTTGCCTTCACCCATTAATTATCGAAGTCAATTTATATTATCTCTAAAACTCTAACACTTTTGCATTCTCCAAAAACGCCATTTCCATTTCTTCCTCCACTGAGAGGAGAATAGTATCTATCATCATCGAATTTAACTGTGCCATTTCGTCAACCAACTCACGTCGATATGCAATCGCCTCTTCTACTGTAACATAGTGTTTGTCATATATAATAGCAACATCAATATCTGAAGGAGTTTCAGAATAAACTGCTGAACCAAAAACAAATCGCGATATATGGGCGCGAGGCTTAACGTTCAATTTTATCTTCATTCTTTGCTTTTTCTTTCATAGTTTAAAAATGCAAATCCAGTACAATTAACCGCACCGAAAAACTCTCTATTATCATACAGAGCTATATTATTTTCCTTTGCAAAATCTTTTGCTGCCCTTGAGTAGCGGTTATAGAAACCAACAAGCACTATGCAATCAATATCAAAATACTCATATGTTATTTCAATAATGTCGCCTTCACCAGCAATGTAAATATCCACTATAAGGACTTTTAAATCTGGACGGCCTTGGGTCCTTTCTATGAGATATACATCCCTACCCAAATCTTTAATACTCTTCACAGCAGAATGTCCCTCCATTCCACGAACAAAGAAGCTTCTCGTTGACGGTGCTATTTCCTTTCTCATTTAAAGATATTTTCAATACCCACTGGAAATGTTGGTACTATAGTATTAACATCTCCTGACAATTTGTTATATTCAAAACCTTCTCGATGTAGTTTGAACTGTATGAACAGCTTCATTTCTTCTTCCGACAACAAATCAAGACATTGGGAGATTACTGACTCGATTTTTCTGTTATTTGGAATTAACTTCTGCAAAGACTGTCTTTCCCATTCTAATTCCGTTGCCATGGGATCATTGAAAGCATTTTCTGAATATGGCCCAAACCTGTCAAAAACGGCTTTGTTTTCCATCAAGAGAGGTTGTACATATTTTCTCGCCTTTTCGCGCGTGTCAAATTTGGGTGTTATGAACAGATTTTCTATGCTCTCTTGATGCCCTCGTTTCCATTTCTTTAAGGTATTAATAGGATATAGCAGGGGATTTTTATCTATAATGGTATGGCAGGTGGGACAAAGCAAAATGATATTATCAAACTCGTTGCGCTCACTTAGCGACAGTTCATTCTCACCACGCGGTCCCTCTTTTTTTTGTCCTATTATGTGAGCTAATTCTTCGATGTTTGTAATTTCACCCGTTTCAAAGAAATCGAACAGATATCTATGACAACTGGGATTCCCGCAAAACCCACCTGAGGCCGCAAGCAATTTTCGTTGGACTTTAGTGCTTATACTCATCTTGACATAACATTACTAATTTGGCTCTAGATATCCAAAACTCCTTTCATCTCATACAACACAAACGGCCCTTGCTTGACACACTAATCTATAACCCTCTATAACCTTTATTTCCCCCTTGCCCAAACCACAAACCAGCAACCTCCCCAAAGCCTCTCAAAACCCTGCCAACCATATCACCAACCTATTTTATCTCCACCAACCAATCATTCTTAGCGAACATCCTGCCGTATTCAGGTTGCAAGATTGCAGGATTAACCTTTTCGCCTTTCAGCCATTGAAGGATGGCTTTCGGCAAATTCACCCACGCCTCATAACTGAAGGGGAAGCCGCCGACAAAACGGGGATTCGATTGCTGGCTAATAGGCAGAAGAATGTTGAAAGAACAACCTTCACCTACTTGCGAGCGCGATGAAGCAGAGAATTTATGTATGATTTACGTCAGATTTGTTTCCTTAAAAAAACTCTTCCCCACACTTAAATCCCCAATTTTCAAATAGAAGATTCAACGTAGTTAATTGTCAATTATCAATTCTTCCTAAATCCTCTCCCCCGCATACTCCATCTTCTTCCCCAAAACCGTGCAAAAGATCATCTGTATATCCTTGACAAACGAATAATGCCGATAGTAATAGCAATTCAACCTAACCTTATCAGGATAAATCACCGTGTCGTTATACTCCACCGCTATGTCTTGCGCCTCGCGGGTGTCGCCTGCTTGCTGTCGTTGGGCGACATATTCAGCTATCATCTCATCTTCAAGACGATACTTCAACGTGGCAGGACCAGTGATGCCAGGCCTCAGCTTCAGCACGTCGCGGTCGTCGCCCTGCAGTTGGTCGGCATAGCCCGGCACATCGGGGCGCGGGCCGACGAAGCTCATGTTACCGATGAGCACGTCCCATAGCTCGGGCAGCTCATCCAGCTTGTAGTGGCGGAGCTTGGCACCGAACGGCGTGATGCGTTCTTCGCCCGCGATGGTGACAGGCGACTCATCGAAACCCTCTTCCATGGTGCGGAACTTGTGTATCCTGAATGGCTTGCCCTCCTTGCCGATACGCTCCTGCACAAAGAAGACCGGCTTGCCCACCTTCACCCTCACCAGCAGCGCGATGACGAGCAGCACGGGCCAGAGGAGAAGCAAGCCCACCAAGGCAACGGTTCTATCGAAGAGGGGTTTAAGGAGCATTATGCATTGTTTTATGGGGCAAAAGTACAAAACGGCTGCCCAAAAATGGCCAGCCGCTTAAGAATTCTTTTGGATTTGCGTCAGATTGTTTCCTTATCCTATCACCTCCACATAATTCCCAATCACATACTCCACATCCTCATCGCTCAAGCGAGTGTGTAACGGCAAGGTGACTTCGTTGGCAAACTGATTGTAGGCGTATGGAAAGTCTTTGATGTCGAAACCCAAGGCCTTATAGGCTGTCATCATGGGCAAAGGCTTATAATGGACATTACAGGCGATGCCTCGTTCGGCCATCTTCACGATGATTTCATTGCGTTCATCAAGGGTCTTGTTCAACAAACGGGTGAGATACAAATGTCCGCTCGAAGCATGGTCCTCACCATAATGGTTGAGTACTTGAACGGGCAGGTTCTTAAGGGCCACATCATATTGTTCGATAATTTGCCGGCGACGAGCCAACAATCCCGGATAGCGCTTGAACTGTGCCAAGCCGATGCCAGCCATCACATCGGTCATATTACATTTGTAATAGGGCGCGATGATGTCGTACTCCCATGAGCCAAGTTTGGTCTTCGCCAACGCATCTTTGTTTTGGCCATGAAGGGAAAGCAGCTGGAACAGCTTGTAAAGTGATTCGTTATCAATGCCGTCGCGGTCGCGCCAGGTGAGAGCACCGCCTTCTGCCGTGGTGAGGTTCTTCACCGCATGGAATGAGAAGGACGTGAAATCGGCGATGGAGCCAGCCCGCTTGCCGTGCCATGTTGCTCCGAAGGCATGGGCAGCATCAGCCAATACGATGACTCGGCCAAAGGACGCCTGAATGTCGTTGGCAGGCTTGAAGAGATGCCTCTTGCTCTCAACAGCGGCAAAGATCTTGTCGTAGTCGCATACCACACCACCTAGGTCGACGGGGATGATGACTTTCGTCTTCTCCGTGATGGCATCAGCCAAACGGTCATAATCCATCTCAAAAGAATTCGGAGCCGTGTCGACCAGCTTCACGGTAGCGCCGACATGACAGGTCACACTAGCCGAGGCGGTGTAGGTATAGGCGCAGGTGATAACTTCGTCGCCTGGGCCAATGCCCAAAGCACACAATATGCTTTCCATGCACGCTGTAGCACTATTGAGGCATACCGCCTTCGACGTACCACAATAAGCGGCAATCTGTTTTTCAAATTCCTTGGTCCTAGGACCTGTAGTAATCCAGCCGGATCGTAGGGCCTCAGCCACTTCTTGCACTTCAGCCTCGCTCATGTCGGGCGGGGAGAAGGGTATGTTTCTAAGTTTTAAGTTCATATTAGTTGTTTTATTCTGTAATTATCACCCAAAACGTCTTAAATATCAAAACAATATCACCCCAGAACGTGTGATGATCCACATAATCAAGATAGAGTTTCAATTTCTCTTGCATGATGACATTGATATAGTAGTCTTCGGGGTCTTCGGCTTGTTCCATCAGCTCGTTCTCGTTGCGGAACTTGATGCTGGCTGGGTCGGTGATGCCGGGGCGCACATCCAGCACACGCATTTGTTCGGGAGTCCAATAGTTAACGTAATGCCTGACTTCGGGGCGGGGACCCACCAGACTCATATCACCCACGAACACATTAATCAATTGGGGTAATTCATCGAGTTTCAGTTTGCGGATGATGTAACCGCTTCGCGTGATGCGCGGATCGCGGCCACCGATGGTGACTAGGCTGCCTTTGTCGCTGCCCACCCGCATGGAGCGGAACTTGAAGATGCGGAAGTCCTTGTTGTCCTTGCCCACGCGCACCTGACGATAAAACACGGGGCCTTTGGAATCCAATTTGATCCAGATGGCCAGAACTAGAAACAACGGGCTGAGTACGAGTAGACCCAGTCCACTAGCGATAATGTCGAATAGGCGTTTCATACTCATCGATTAACCTTCACTACAAAAGATTTCTTAAACAATAGCTTGAACAAACCCACCAGGTATCCCCAGCCATATCCAAAATGAACCACAAAATAGATCCAATCCTGGATGATGACCTGTTTTAAACTATGTGAATCCTTAAAAGAATAGTATGTGGCCAGACCAAAATACAACAGGATTACAGCAAAATAGACGAGCACGAACCATCTGGAAATGAAAAAGGTAAATGGCCCAAAAAGCAAACCCAAGACAAACAACAGTGGGAAAAACTGTCGAATAGTTGCCGGGCTTCCCAATTTCTTGTTTACCAAAGGCTTAAACAAACCGTATTGATAGAACATTTTATAGACCTTTTTGATGGAGTCTCGCGCATAGTAGTCGATAACCAGATGAGGCAACAGATAGATTTTACCTCCATTCTTGATGATTCTACCATTGAACTCATCGTCTTGGTTTCGGATTAGCTCTTCGTCGAAATACCCGATTCTATCAAATATCTCACGATGGAAGCACCCAAACGGAACCGTATCCACCTCCATCACATCTTTGGCACCCACACGAAAATAAGAATTGCCCATGCCGAAGCTGCTGCTTAACACATTGGCGATACCGACACATACCGAGGTGTCGTCAACAGGAAGCGTCCTGCACATGCCACCAACATTTTCAGCACCCAATGCCGACAAATTCTTCACCAATTCCGAAAAATAGTTTTTAGGAAAGATAGCATGGGCGTCCAGTCGTATAATAATGTCTCCTTTAGCCTCACGAATACCAATATTCAAAGCTGGTGGGACTATTTTTTGCGGATTGTCGAGCACCCTCAGATAGGGGCATTGCGGCAAATATGAGGCAATGATTTCCCTAGTGCGGTCGGTGCTCATGCCGTCCACAAAGAGGACTTCCAAATCGTCTTTGGGATAATCCTGGGCCATGATGGACTCAATGCAACGGGCGATGTATTTCTCCTCGTTGTAGATGGGGCAGATAATAGATAGTCTGAACTTAGTCATTATTCATAATTCGCAAATTAATCATTAACAACCAACACTTCTTTTTCTGTTTTAATGCTTTTGTTGAAAACAGCCATATCAATTTCGCAATTAGTTGACAACCCTTCAATAGTGACATTAGAGACATGACAAAATTCACCTTCGTAACCATCAGTATCCTTAACACCAAACACATACCATTTTTTTAGGCCATCTACAGCTTCTATTCGACAATTTAGCATCAACACATTAGGCAAACATTTTTTTCTTAGCTCTGGACGGGAGTTTTCCGTTTGGCAAAAATTTGGATAATATACAATACAATTGTGGTTTTTATCTAAAGTGAAAGTGCAATTATTAAATAGCACATCATAGGCCGTGTATGCATTATAAGAGTATTCCATTAGAATGGGAAAAAAGTCTTTAAATGTACAATTCCGAAATGACAATAATCCATATATAGAAGAGAACTGATTATATATATCAACAAATACACAGTCTTCAAAACTAATGTCTCTACCATAACAATGGATGTCAAATCGGTTGATGTCGCAGTTTTTCAGCATCGCTTTTTGAACATTATTATTGCCAAACACCCCCCAATTAGCCCGAGCAACCATATTATTAATATTCAACAAACAAACATTATTCATCGATATTCCATACCCATACTTTTTCGGCAACGAATAAGTCCCATCAATTGAAACCTCGTTTATTGAAACATCATAACAATTCTTCAATCTGATGGCCCTATCAGCATTCATACCAGAGCCATTCGGGGTTGTGATACTAATGTTTGACAATTCAATATTGTTTTGATTCTCAACCTCTATCAAGTAAGTTTTTTTTGTTGAGTCTTTTGTCCTAATGAATTTTACATTTTTAATGACTTTTTCCTTAGTCCCCACTTCACAATAATAGCACTTTGGAGAAGATAATTGAGTACAATAACTCTGGACCGGATCATTTTCCCCTTTGCCATTTATCAACAACATAATATCCTTCCGCGTTGCTCCTTGGCTATATCCACTTCTTGTTTCAACCCAAGGAGTATCGTCTGTGATAACCAAAAGCTTTCTTCCCGATTTAAGCGTGGGGTTCTCTGTAAAATCACGACTATCTATCTCCCTTCCCTTAACACTAACTGAGGCCATCTTATTCGATAATGTAAATAAGTAAAAGTCCTTTTGTGTATTCTTTACTTCAAATGACACTCCTGCAAAATCCGTATAATGAGTGAGCGGTAAAGACTTGGCATCCTTCGGAATCTCTAATTGTACATTCTTTATACCCGAATAAGACACTTCCTTGCCTCGCCTATAAGCTTCATTATGCGTTCGTTGCAAAACATAATAGCGTTCTACTCCTGTTTTTGCTTTAGTTAAACCGAATTGCAACGGATTAACGAAATGCTTATCATTGACCAACAACATCCTATTACAACAAAACAAACACATCACAGGACAGATGAAAAAACAAATTCGGCAAAACGAGAGTATTCTACTCATATTTGAATACAAATTAAATTACAATTTTACGTCAATGATTTTTCTATGCAGAGTACCTTTCAAACCATATATTTTCGTCATTCACACAAAAATTTCTTGTAGGCCATTGCAAGACCATGACATTATGTTTATCCTTCGAGGTCTTGTTTGTTATTACTAAGCCAAATTTATGCTTAACATATTCGGTTTTTACCCCAATAGTCTTATTGTTATATTAAAACTGATTAGATTATACTTTTCATTAGTCCCAAAACTCTAGTTAAATAAAACCCGAAGTTATAGTGAGGAAAGCCTTTGAAATAGATAGCAGAATATGCGAAAAACAATCTTATGGTATTTCGTGCCTTATATGAAATAGTTTTATGTGATGTCAACGCACTCCCTTCCCTAATTCTCCTATAATAAATAGCTTTTGGAGAAGTGAAATTACACCATTTCATTTTGTCTGAAATGAGAAACATAAACAAACTATCTTCGCCATTGGCAAATTTCACATCAAAACGCCTATCTTGTATGATGTTCATAGGAATAAGCTTCATGCAAGGACCAGAAAAATACTTTCTGACTCTATGATAATGTTGACGCCCATTGCGGGAAAGTCTATCATAGGTCTCGGTGATGCGATAAGAAATCTGTTTAGTATCACCATCAAAAAAGGCATACGGATAGGCAAGTGAAATGGTGTCATTAGAGACTATTTCTAGCAATGCCTCCAAATATGTGGATGAAACATAATCATCGTCATCAATAAAAGTGACATAATCACCATGGGCGTTGTCAAGTGCTATATTACGAGCGTTGCTAACCCCAGGTGTTTCGGTTTGAATAAATTGAAAATGGATTTTTCCTTCGTGTTTTGCCAAATAATCATCTATCTGACTTTTCCAAGGCTCACAACAACCATTGAGAACCAAAATGACTTCAAAGTGGTCTTTGGGTAAAGTTTGAGCAACCAATGAATCAAGACATTCCCATAAATAATCCTTCGGCTTAAAGGTTGGTACAATGACAGAGATACGATTATTCATAAAAATATCAAAACTAGTTAATCCTGTCTTCTATGAAACTCTTTATTCTTTTTGCACGTCCATCTATGGAATATGTATCATGTCGAGATAAAGATATGTTTCTCATTTTCTTTCTCACTTCTGGATTGTCACGTAAAAATGCTATGGCATGAGCTAAGCCATCCACGTCCATTGGATCAATCCGAATTGAATTGCTTTCATCCAATATATCATCATTAAAAGAACCTTCTGACGAAATCACAGGCAAACCACACGCCAAAGCCTCTACAATAGCATTGCAGCACCCTTCTTTTAACGTCGGCAATACAAAAACGTCAGCACAATTTAATAGTTTGGGCAGATCATCATGATTGACCGGCCCTTTATATATAACACCCTTACAATCAAAATCATATTCATACCCACTAAAAGGCTTTCCAATAAACATTACTTTAATGCGTTCATCATTTAAACGAGTAACAGCCTGAGCAACACGTTCCGGTCCTTTTCTTGGAATAAAACCTCCTACAAAGACAATCGTAAAATCACCATCTTTTATACCCAAACAATTTTTGGTTTCTGCAATTTCTTGTGAATGAAAAAGATTGGTGTCGACACAATTGGGTTGAACAATAATACTGTTTTTCTCAACAAGTCCAAAGTCTACACATTTTCTTTGATTTTCAGATGACACACTTATGACTCCCGTCACAGATTTTTTCAACATTTGCTTTTCTTTGTTGCTTATGGTTCTCACCATTGTTTCAAGAGCATCATCTCCTTCTCCGCAAGCCACAAACAATGGAATGTGTTTTCGTATAGCAAACCTATTTGCTTTTCTAACATTGTGCCAAAAATGGCCGTATAGCACTTCTGGATTTATTTTCTTTAATACTCTTGCAATAACCCAACGATTATATGTCAATAAAAAAGCATCTAAAACATTAAAGTTTCCAAAAGAAAAACTATAGGGACGGTATACATCATAAAAACGGCCTTTTTTTGTCTTCATTTGACAATACTTGGGCAACATAGGTTGGTGTCGGATTATTTTTTGGGTAAGACTTTGTAATGCTATGACTTTTACATCTACACCAAGGTCAACCAACGCATTAACAAGTTGTTCAACAAATATATTGGTAGGGCGATTTTCCGAAGGAAAATCGTCACATATTATAGCCATTGATTTTAGTTCTTTCATGTTACTATAAAACATTATTAAATTCCAACCAGCAAGGATAGTTTTCTTTTACAATTTTAGCAGGACTTCCTGCCAATACCACGCTTTGCTGTTCACAACTACTATTTACAGTAGCATTAGCGCCAACTGTCACATTATCTGCAATTACGATATCGCCAAACAAAATAGCACCAGGTCCAATATACACATTGTCTCCTATTGTTGGTGCATTAGGATTACCGGCACTGGCTCCAATATTCACTCCTACATGTAGACGACAATTCTTACCTATCCGAGCTTTTCCACTAATAACGATGGTACCGATATGAGGCAAAGAAAGACCTTCTCCAAAAACATTAATAGGAATAGAATAACCCAATTTGATTCCTAAATTGTGCAAACGGTATTTATAATACAACGCTAATAACTTATATAAAAAACCGCTATTACGACAATTATAATAAAACTCCGCTTTACGTAAATATACCAAATAATTCATTGTCAGATCGGGGACAAATACATGTATTAGTTTGGATGCAAAGTGCAAATTGTCTTTTCCATTCATAATTCTATCCTGATGGATATAATAATCTAATTGAGATCTTGATTGTATCATTATTTCAATTCATTAGTGTCAGTCATAACCAGGTTCTCCGAAGCAATTATTTGTGAAGCGGATTCCAAACCTTCTGTTTCAATTTCTTGATTATTAAAAGTCACCAGCGATATAAAAGCACCCCAAAGCACCCAAATAACAGCATCACCGGTAACAATGGATTGGTTATGCACCATGGAATTAGCCGTGTAAGCAAAAAATGCCAAGCCAAAAATAGTCTTTGAATAATTAGTAGAAAAACTTTGCCCTATAGTTTGTTTGGCGATAAGAAAGACTTGCTTGATTGTTATCCCCAAAACCACCAGCAAACCGAACACCCCTCCATATAACCACGCATTGAAAAACAAATTGTGTGGCGGTCTCAAACCTAAAGATTGGGACTGGAACCTGCCTCCAAACAATGGGTGACTTAATAGGTATTCCCATGCTCCACGAAGAATGGTCCTCCTAGTCCTATCTTGCATACCCTGAGCATAACGCATTTCGCTTGATGAAGTATACGCCAAAAAATAAGACACTCCAAATACTACTCCTACAATAAACGCCATCCTGATGATAGGCGTCAAAACGCCTTTGTTTTTTCCCAATACCTTGAACAAAATATACAAAGACAATGCTGCCGTAATAAAGAAAGGTGCCCTTTGTTGGGTCACATACAACCCAATCATGCCTATTCCCCATGGAATGAGACGAATGGGGCTGAAACGCTTTTTCTGATACCATAAACTCAACAAAGTAGTTGTCATCATAAAATAGCCATTTGCCACAGCAGAGGTAAACAGTCCTGGCAACACTAAACCCATAAATTCATCCGTTTCTTCGGTCAATTCAAGAAAATCCTCAGAAACACTGATTCTCATAATCTCTGGAATAGTGTTGAACAAACCTATTCCATAAAACTGGCCTATAGTCGTCAAGGCATTTAGCAAACCTATTACCACAAAAGTGTTGACCAAAACAGTTGTCCCATTGTATTTCTTTATCAATATGGCTGTAGCCCAATAGGCAACATAAGCCACAAAAAAGTAAGCCAACAAATACTTCAAAAAACTACTTAAATAATATGTTACCAATGAGGAAAACCCAAAACAGAAAATGAACAATAGATACCAACGGAAGTACTTGTCCATATACACCCTCTTGTCTTCAAAGAAACAAACTATAAACATCGTTATCGTCATGATATGACGAGGGGTTATTGGTCCAATAACCCTAAAGTTGGTGTATAAAACAATGGATATTAAAAAAACAATATAGGCTATCTTATACCGCATGGTTGTTAACTTTGTGTTTTGTTAAGTGGGGATTTGCCAGAAAACATCTTTCCCGTAAAGGAAGGCTTGGGGTAATCCTCAAAATTGAACAGATACTCAGGCAGTTCCTTTTCGATATATTCGATGTCGTCCTTGAATTCCGGATATCTTAAATACAATTGCGTGTTAGCCATCGACAGATTAGGGGCAAAAATGGACTTCGGCCTGGGATTCTCCGGCAAGTTGCAAAACTCTCGAATCATCTTTGTGGTATTGTCATAGTTATATACCATATCCTCAAAATGTAGGCACAACACATCTGGATTAGGCTGCTTATAAGGATGATTGTCTCGGAATAAGCGATAGTATTTTACGAAAGTCTTCACATCGTCGACAGGCATAATGTTCTCGGTTTTATACAAGACCAATTTCGTGAACAAGTAATTGTCACGTGGATCCCTGTCCACTACAATTGCCTTAGGATTGTCGAAGAAACGAAAACTCCTTGTCGGGTTGCTGCCCACAAAAGGTTGGTCAAGAATGATATTCTTGCTGAAATCCGCACCCATGCCAATTAAAATATCTTTTATGAATTGACGACTTGCCTCCAAAAAGTTTTCAGGAAAAATAGACACCTCAACATCACGATAGGGATACATATAGACAACCCTTCCTGCCTTCCTTTGTAAAAAAGGTAAAACATGGAATTTCATAAATCTAAAGGCAAAATTGTAATAAAACCAAGAGGGATTCAGGAGGATATCAGATCGCTTTGTTGTCTTCCACGTTAATTGAACCAATGAACCAATAAAACGTTCGGTCATTTCGTCTAATTGCTGAGGCAAGAGATGATAATTGTTTTGTAATCTAGGTGAATAAGTCTTCATGAATCTCCTAAAACGAGGAATTGCAATACCACAACTATCATCCCTGCACACATGTTGGGTCAGATGGTATTCCAAATCTTCCAAACCATCAGGCAAATACGGAATGGTAAACTCAAAACCATCAAACACTTGGTTTTCGTCAAACTCCTTTAAATAATCGCTCACTGCGCTTGAGCCTGTGGAAGCAAATCCACATGTTCCAATAACCATATTTGTATTATTTTAGTTTTAACCTCGAAAGCAAAACTCGTATTGTACGTTTTCTCTTTTGCTGTTCATAATACTTCTCAAACATACGATAAGGTTCCGGATCCTGTTCGTCCTTAATAAACGAAATATTAGCTGAATTGATTTCCTTGCGGAAATCTTTTGTTTTTGTGTTTCCGGCATACCATTCATCGATACAGATACGCTCGTTCACAAAAGTCAAGTTGGTCGAAGATGGAACCTCAATTGGGGCATATTTCCCCGTTGTCATGAAATCAGCAAGTATCGCGGGAAGGTTCGCCCCTGCTTTGGTCACTGCATAACCGGAACCACCAAAACGAAGATTGATTTCGTCAAAATAGAACTTCCCTTGGCACTCCAAGAAGTCGATGTCGAAAATGCCGACAAAACGAATGCTGGCCATCAAGGCCTTAAACTGCTCAACCAAAGCACTATAATTTGTCAAGGGCAACACTCTACCGCCTTTGGCAATGCCGTAATGTGCGCCTTTGGCCATCGTTTCATTGTAGAGAATGGCAGGTATGCATACACTATTACCATCCGAGAACCCCACCAAGGCATATTCCTTGTCAATTTCCAAATACTCTTCCACCAAAACATCCCTATCGGCGCGAACCGCAGCCATTTTCTGTAAGGACTTGGTCAAATCACCCTTGTCTTTGCATTTGCCTAATCCCGTCTTGCCGCCATCAATGGATTTTGGGAAACAAGGATAGGTGATGTCATCAGGAATCTCAAACTTGCCTTGCCGAATTGGTATGACATGATAGTCAGCCACATTCAATCCGACCGTCCTTGCGCGTTCTTTTTGCTTCAGTTTGTTCAACCATGCCGTCACGGCACCTTGCTGGCCATCAATATTGGGAATCAAAAAGTAATCTTTCAAACAATCCAAATTTGAATCGACAGCCTTGACCGAGAAATCGCTTTCAGGAATGAGGACAGGTTTTTGCTCGCATTTTGAATACTTTTCAAGCAATAATTTGACAAGGGCGTCTTCGTCTTCCGAAGGGGAAAACCATACCTTATCGACATATTTGCTATGACAGTCAAGCGGTTTGTTTTGTTGTCTTGGATCGCCAAAACAAACCACCACCACATCCACATCATAGCCTGCCATACCAACAGACCGAATGATGGAAAGTCGGGAGGTATACCCGTGACCGATGACAACGACTTTTTGTTTCATTTTTAATGTCTTATCCTATTAAGAACCTACCAAAACGGGTTTTAAGCGTCAGTTTCGTTAACAGCAATGAGGAACTAAACGCAACCACAAAACCCACAAGCGGGACAAGTAACGATGGACACACTGCAACTAAAGGGGTGTAGAAATATAACCAGACAAGAATGAATTGATGAAATACATACACTCCATAACAATTGTTACTGGCATTAATAACCCATTGGGGAGGGGTAAAGCCTTCTCTACTTGTAAAATGAACAACCGTAAGGTAAAGAGCCATTATGCCACAACAAGAAGTAATTAAATGCATAACATTGTTGAGACCAAAAAGCAACACTTTAGATAATGCCGTATCAGCGACTTTATAGGAAGGAACCAGGGTTGATTTGATGACAACCAACAAAACATAGGCCACCCAAGCCAGCACAATCCACTTACCATTTGCCCTGCTCATTACCACATCATGATGTTCCCAAAGAAAAAAACCCGCATACACAAAGAACAGGAAATGTGGCAACCGATTAAAACCAATAGGAAGGTTAAGTGATGGCGCAATGGAGAAAACCGCTAATATTAATAACAACCATTTGGATGAAAGATGGTAATGATCAACCAACCAGATAGCGATGAAACACCAAAAAAGCATAGGCAAGAACCACAAATGGCCACAACCAGACAGCAGTTTATTGACAAAATCGAATATAGAAAAAGACGCTGGCTTAAAAAAGAAGAAGAAATAATAGATGCAGCCAAAGAAAAGCATGGGGATGATTAAACGCACAAATTTTTTCTTTACAAAAGGCCAAAACTCATACTTTTTTCCCAAGTCTATGCTCTGATATGCGAACACATAGCCGGCGACAAGGGCTATTGTCTCTATTCGGAAGCCTTTTATAAGCCTAACCAACCACAAATAACCTATTGCGAGGTCATAATCTTGCGTAACATCCCCTGCACCTTTATGAATTTTCGTAAAGGAATGGGATACCACCAACAGAAAAATAACAATAGGACGGATGTACGACACCTCATATAGGAGTTTTTTCTTTTCCATATAATATTGTGTTATTTCCTTAATATCTTCTTAATAAGATTCACCAACAACCTCTTCTTAAACATCTTCTCATATTCTATTTCTGGAAGGGGATCTTGGTCGTCGCAAATGAAGCGAATGTCCGAGGTTTTTATATATCTTTTATATGCTTTTAAAGAAAGACTTCCATTGTTCCAATCATCCATACACATCCTATCATTCACATAGACGGCCTCTTTTATAATGGACCTATTCATGGCTTCAATAGACTCACCATAAAAGTGCTTCACCATCATGCCTGGCAGATTCACACCTATCTTGGTGATGGCATAGCCAGAACCGCCATAACGCAGATTCAACTCGCAGAAATAGAAGACGCCCTCGCTTTTGAAGAAATCAACGTCAAACACACCGACAAAGCCTATCCGCAGCACCAACGCCTTAAACTTTTCCACCAACTCTTCAAAACCAACCACGGGAACAACCTTGCCTTGCAATGCGATGCCAGGATGTGCCTTTGAAACGGCCAAAAACTGTAGCACGCCAGGGATAACGACTTCTTTCCCATCCGAAAAACCAAGCAAGGCATACTCCGTCTCTATCTCCTTGTAATCCTCCACCATGACCTTGGTATTCCTGCTCCGCGTTTTGACGATGTAATCCAATGCTTTCGACAATTCCGTCGGATTGTTGCAACGTCTCATGCCGCCTTTGCCTCCATTCATGGTAGCCAAAGGCTTGGGAAAAACGGGGTATTGCAAATCGGATGGGATGGTGTATTGTCCATCCTTAATCTCAACAATGGTGGCATTGGTCACATTCAAGCCGATTTCTTTGGCCAATTGTTTTTGGTGGGTTTTCTCCATCCAATACTCCATCGAAGACGGCTCCTTGGCTATATGAGGGAACAGGAAATGCTCTTTTAATCTGTCTTTATTATTGTCAATGGCAGCCACCACGTCGTCACCATCGGGAATCAGGATGACTTTTTGGTCAGGGTCTGCACATTTGTCAAGCAACAATGAGACCAAGGCGTCTTTGTCTTTTCTGATGCAATAGTAATAATGGCTGACGTATTTGCTATAGCAGTCGATGGGTTTTTGAGAGGGTTGTTTCCCTTCAAACTGCGAAGTCATCACTATGACCGTAACGTCGCAGCCTATCTCTGCAACCGAACGAACAAGACTCAGCCGAGACAAATAACCGTGTCCTATGATTACTACTTTTGAGGTCATTGTTTCCAAAACTATATATGCAACAAATGTTCAATTCCCACAACTGCCGTTTCTCGGTTCTGTTCCGAACGTAAGGTGTGAAGCGCAAACATCAAATCCCTTTCGTTGTATTGGTATAGCCATTTTTTATAGGCTTTCGGGAAAAATCTTTTCAATCTTAGCCTAAGCTTTGACGGGCTTTTGAAAGCTGTTAGATATAAACGCAACTCTTTGTCGCAGAACTTCTGCAATTCTTGATACACATAATCCTCATCTCCAACTTTATTCGAACGTGCATTGAATTCAGACATATCTTGCTGCTCGTCATAGCGCACAAACAGGTTGTCAACAGACTTAACCTTGTGCTTTTTGATCTGAACTTGCCCGTTCTCAATGACTAATTCCACAATTAACCCTGTATCCGTTAGTCCTGGAGCAAAGTTCTTGAGCAAGAAATCACCCTGACCATAAAGCAGATACGATCCATTGTAATACTCCTCACATCCAATGCAATGCGTATGCTGAGCAAGAATCATATCCGCACCGCAATCAGCCATACGATGAAAGCGTTTTCTCGTCTCAGGCGATGGATAGTGGAACTTTTCAATTCCGCC
>JAEEGL011695884.1_pt1 | contig 29787 bp, 42 predicted proteins | sample 9134231 | NCBI WGS metagenome assembly JAEEGL01 (sample SAMN16246548, study PRJNA631951) | gut metagenome | biome: gut microbiome; feature: rumen; material: fiber-attached | host: Bos | place: Iran: Karaj | collected 2018-10
CCCCGTAATTATTAAATTTGTACTCCATAGGCTGACAAAAGAAAATAGGCTTTCAACCTATGCTTGCATAAATTACGGGGAAGCCTACGCCCCGGAAGAGATAGCAGACCGCAGCATTGTTATAAATGCGGACGCTGGGGAAGTAATAGAAGTCCTGCTTGCTATGCGTAGTAGTAAATAGTGATTTCCTTTTTCGGATTGTCAACAAGTATCTTTTCAATGATGGAGTGGGCGGCGGCGGCTTTTTGGTCAACCGGGGAATCCGATTGAAGCAGCTTGACCGCCGAAATACATTTATTTTGGAATGAAGCGGGATTAAATGTGGGATTGTCTGCATTATCCCGCTTCTTTTCCATTTCTGAAATTGCGGTGGTGAGTTTCGCCTTGTTTTCCCGGTATTCTTCCAGCGTGTCTATTTCTTCAATATAGGCTTTCTTTGCCCTTGAAAGCTGGTTCTTTAATTTCCTTATTTCCGCTTCATAGTCAATAATGCTTTTTGGTTTCGGTGTTGTCAAATGAAGTGTGCGTATCGTGTCCGGGGAATCACATATTTCTTTCAGCTTTTCAATTACAAGGGCTTCCACCGTCTTTACCGTGATTGAAAGATTCTGGCATTTAACGCCGTTCACGGCGTTATTGCAGCGGTAACGGTTCTTCCTGCCGCCGTACCCTTTTTGATGTGACAGTGAACCGCCGCAGTAGGGGCAGCGCAGAAGCCCGGAAAGCCAGTGGACATATTCATTTGTTGAATGTTCATAACGCTTGTGCCTTGCTGCCCGTTCTTCCATGATTTCCTGCACCTTTTCAAAAGTATCTTTGTCTATTATAGGCGGGTGCTTCCCATCATATATGCCGTGCTGCCCGTCAAGATGGACTTCAAGCAAACCGCAGTAAGTACGGTTTTTCAGCGTGTAACAAAGCTGGGTATTAGTCCATTTATAGCCTTTTTGGGTCTTGCAGCCGCTTTCATTGAGGTACTGCGCAATCTGTAAATAAGGCGTTCCGTCAATGACTTGCTGGAACATATACCGCACCCATTCCGCTTCATCCTCTATTATTACAAGCTGCCGGATGTTTTTGTCTATCCGATACCCGAAAGGGGCTTTTCCTAAATGTTCGTGGCGGTCAACCACCTTTGACCTTATGCCCCTTTTACTGTCCTTTGACAGCTTCCGCAGATACAGTTCCCCGCTTGCGCCGTTAATAGCGTCAATGTAAAGCTGTGCGTCTTCATCCTGCACTTGCGGTTCTGACACGGCAATTACTGAAATACCGTGCTGGCGTATCATTTGCTTGTATGTGAGAAATTCAACCATGTTCCGGGAAAATCTGAAGCTGTCCCATATCAGCAGGGCTTTAATATCCGGCAGCCGCCCGGTGGTTATGTCCTCAATCATTTGCAGGAAGCCCGGACGCTTTGCAACCGTGCCGCCGCTTATCCCATCATCACTATATGTCTTTATGATTTTATAATTATTCTGCGCCGCCCACTTCATGTTTGAACGGTGCTGGTCTGCAACCGAAAATTCTTGATGGTCGGTTGAAGCCCTTGTGTATTCGATTGACGCAATCAAAAAACCACCTACTTTCTGGAATTTCCTTTAATTTCCCGAACGCAAGTGGTAAAATAGGCTTGCGCAAGGGAAGATATGTTGTATCTGGTATGATGTATTTTATCTGCGCAGCCCCGGAGTGTTCCCAGCACTTCCGGGGCAATTTTTATTCACCTACAAAATAGCCATATTCATACTTGCCATCATCAAAACTTCCGTCTTCCCATTCCGTTCTACCGTTTCCGTGAAATTCACCGTTTAAGAAATCCCCGGTATAAGTCCATGCTTTCCCAGAATCATTCTTTGATGTGAAAACCCCGTTTCCATCAAAATATCCGTTCTTAATCTTCCCGGTATATTCACCCTGCCGCAACCCGAAAGAAAAGCTGGCGTACATTCTTACGGAATCGAAATCATATTCAGCATTATCATATTGCGGAAGAATAGAAGAAAGTGTATTGCACTTTGAAACAATGCCATCATATTCAGCCATTTTCTTTTGATACTCTACAAGGCTTCCGCTGGGTGTAGCCATATTTTCGGAATACAGGCTATAAGAATCATAGATTTCTTTTATATATTCTTTCTGCGCTTCAAATTCCTGCGGCAGTGATACAAGCCGTTTATAAATATTTGAAAGATACAATTCATCATTAACGATAAGGGAATAAGATTTTTCGTATTCTTCCGATTGACTGTATAACACAATAGCTTCACCAAAACCCCGAAAGTCCTTTTTGTCGGAATCATAGGTATATTCAATGGTTAAGCCGTCAATCTCTTTATGTATGCAATCATGCCAGATATTATAAAACTTTGCGCCTAAATCCTTGCATTGACCGCATGAAACTTTTACTGCGCTGGCGAAAGTCTGAATATCATATACATAGCTATCATGTTCAGAAAAGCCGCTTTCTCCCACTACTTGTGCGGATGATTGCGCCGGATTGCTTGCAGATGTACCACAAGCCGAAAGAACGACAGCACACACAACCATAAATATCAATAATCGTTTCTTCATAACAGCACCCCCTATCTTATGCCTTTTTTCTTTCCGTGCCGTCTGTAATACTCGAAGCAGTAACACCCTTGTTCTGCGCAGCGGATAAGCTCTTTTTATATATGTTTTCCGCTTCTTCAACCGTCATATCTTCCGGGTTCTTTTCGGTAGGAAGAATGGCAGCGGGAAGAAGACGGCTTGCAAAGTGTTCAAGTAGCCGTTGTCTGTCCTGCGGGTCAAGTTCAAAGTATGCCTTGATTATGCGCAGTTCTAATTCAGTAGAACCACGCTGCTTCATATATTCATCAAGACTGAATGTGTCCGGCTCTATAAATATAGAACCGTTGCCATTCAGCAACCATTCTTCATTTACTGAAAATTCCTTGCAGATTAGCTTGATTAAAGACAATTTCTGGTCTGGGCGGGCAAGGGCGTTTAACTCTATGTTTTTTATGACCGAACGGCTAACCCCTAATCTTTCCCCAAATTCAGTTTGCGACAAATGCAAGTGATTCTTTCTTAACTCTCTGATTCTTTCGTATGTTTCCATTTCTTACACCCCTTTCCCATAGAGTAACCATATTGTAAATCAATAGAAATGGTTTAGTCAAGACATAAAATGATAAAAATTTCAAAAAAGGGATTGACAAGGACAATTATATTCTTTAGAATGTCCTTATCAAACCGTTACAGATACGGCGGCAAGTGCCAGCCAGACCAAAATAGGAAAAAAGGAGGTGGCAGAGATGGCAGGACAGACGGAAACGCTATTGCAGCGGGACAGCAAGCCGGAAACGGAAATTGCGGCGAACTATCTTGATAGATTGTCCGTAAATGACCAGAAAGAAATGCTGGCTTTCATGCAGGGAATGTTATTCGCAAGAGGGATTGACCGACACGGGGAAGCGGCGTTGCAGGAATCCGGGGGTGTTTTCTAATTTTGTACCCCATACCCTAAAGCCCCGAAAACAAGCCGTTTCCGGGGTCTTTCTTTAATCCTCAATCCGGCAATTCTGCCACTTCTCTTTCGTATCTCTTTTCAAGCACATCTTCCGGCAGCAGAAGCCATTCTGAATAAAACAGATAGTTAAACACAAACCCGGACAGCTTCGCACGCTCTTTCTTTTCATATTCCTGCATTAGCTCCAGAAGTTCCCCGGTCATTTCCCCGGCTGTTTCGTCCGTCAATGTCTGCCAGCTTGACGGGTCAAAGCCCACCCTTTCAAACAGTTCATCTTTTGCGTCCTGCATATATTCTGCAAAGTCTGATTCTGGCGGCGCAGTATTATAAAGCCGCCATTCTTCCGTTGTGTCTTTAAGCAGGAAGAACGCAAGCATTTTTTCACCGCTCCCGCTTCGCAGCGTTTCAAAATGCGGTCCCCAGTTTTGCCATGCTTCCCGGATAACCCGGCGGGCTTCCGTCCATTCTTCAAGATTGTTCATCTTCCAGCCCCTTTTCTTTTTGCCATGAAAATTCATGCCCAGTGTCCCGTTCCGCTTTTTCCTTGATAGCAGAACACACATATTCATTGAATGACTGCCCCTGCTGCCCCGCAAGCTGTTTCACCGCCGCTTTCATCCCTTTGGGCAATGCCAGTTCTGCCCGGTCATAGTTTGAATCACGGTATTTGTTCTTTGCGGTTGTTGCTGCTGGTCCCCTTGGTGTCTTATATGTCCCGCCGCCATCCTGCGCCGGGGTTTCAGCTTTTTTTCTCTTTGCCATATAAAAAAGCCCTCCTTTTCCACTTTCCGTAAGTATAACACATCTTTTCAACTTACGGAAGTATAAAATTTATACAAATATACTTCCGTAAGTTTGTGCAACATTCCCTATTGCTTTTATACTTCCGTAAGTATATAATAAAGACAGTTAAAGGAAGCGCACCGCAAAGGGGGTACACAATGAAAGAACTTATGAAAGCACTTGAAGTCGCAGAAGCAAAGGCAAACAAAGCCGATTCAGAGTGGGAAGCGGACCCGGAAAACAAGGAACTTGAAAAAGCATTTGATGAAGCCTATACCGCAGAACACAAAGCATTTGAAGCCTTAGTTGAAAAGATAGTTTCCATCACATCCGGCAGGATAGACAGAAAGACAGCAGCAACCTTGATAAGAAGCAAGCGCAAGGAACTTGAAAGCCTTGTATCACGGATAGCATGAACAACCAGACGGGCGGCGGCAGTGCTGCCGCCCGGACAATCAAAGAAAGCGGGGATGAAGAAATGAAATATACTGAATACGGACTTATGATAACGCTTGAAGATTTAAGGAAAATGCTTGAATACGCCGAAAATCAAGCCCAATATCACAACATGGAAAGTTCAATCTATATCAAAGGCGGTGAACGCCCCAAAATAACCCAATATTGCTGCTATGCAGAATGTAACCCGATAGACCACACATATTCAGCAAAGTAATAAAAAGGGGGTATCTTATGTATAAGGTCAGCAAAAAGGAATGGTCAAAGATAGTACATAACCACCCGGATTATGCCGGAAAGTGCTTGAAGCGGCACGAATTTAACGGCAAGGTCTGTGAAGCCGGGGAAGCCTGTTGTTTTGAACATCTGCTGCCGGGTGCGCCAAATACCGGGGGCAACGCTCGTTTTTCAGCATATACACTTTGAAATCATTTAAGAAAGTGAGGGTTGAAAGATGAAAAGATATTATAGTATTATGCGCCCTGTGAGTATCGGCACATATCCCCGGAACAGGGCAGAAGAAATTGTGAATTTTGATTATCGGCAGTTCTGCCCGGAAATAAACCGGGAAGCATGGGGCTATATAGAATATAGCCGGGAACTGCCGGAAGAAGAAGCGGCAGACTATGAATTGATACCAGCCCCATAACAAGCCCGTATTTGCCCCGTAGACGCAAGAAAGCCCGCAAGCGTAAAAATATACGCTTACGGGCTTTAATCGTCCCTGTGGGCTTTCCTGCGTGTCCGTGGCGGGCATTTTCAAGGCTCTGTTATCCTGTCTGGCACATCCTCTATACTTTCCCCAGTCTTCGTGGAAACATCCGCTTCATTTGAATATATGTTGATAACCCCGCCTTTTGCCACGGCTCTGCCGCCTATTCTGTAATATGCCGCTTCTTCACCGCCGTTTCTTTCACGCTCTGCCGCCGCTTCCGCTTCCCCGGCTTTCATAGCTTCATAGGCGGTCTGGGCTATGGCTTTTAACTGGTCTTCCGTTACCTCAATGCCCCTTTCGGCTGCAATCTGCTTCAACTGTTCGACCACCGCCGCCATCTTCTGCTTGCCCGTTTCAGTCTTCTTAAATTCCCTTGCCCATACCACAAATTGCGCCGCCCATTCCGAAAGCGTCAATAATTTGTCCTGCACATCTGCCGGAAGATTAGGGAAGATAAACTTTCCGGCGCAAAATGCCGCCACCGTCACTATGCAGGAAATCACCATTATAATAATACTTCCGCTGTTCATTGCTTCTTTCCTCCTATTCTGCGGGCAGTTTCAAGGTCTGTCCCACGCTTATGTTGTTTGAAGATAGGTTGTTAAGGTTCTTTATCTCGTTATACCTTGCGCCGTCTTTCAGTTCGTTTTGTGCAATCCTCCACAAACTGTCCCCGGCTTTCACGGTATAGTCACGGGTCCCGCTTCCGGGCAGTGTGATAATCTGCCCCACCCGGATTTCGTTGGGGTTTGCAATCCCGTTAAGGCTTGCCAGCTGCTGCCATGTAGTGCCGTGCTGCGCCGCTATCTTTGAAAGCGTATCCCCGGCTTTCACGGTGTAGCCCTGTTCACCCGGCTTCTTTGCGTTTGCCCTTTTCCCGTCCGTCAAGTTCGTTGCCGTGTGGTGTCCGTCATTCAGAAGAATATCACCCCGCAGTAAGTATTCATCAGAAGTCAGATACTTGCTATCTGTCAGCACTTCAAAGCCCGCCGCCTTTAGCTGCGCCCTCATGGTGCTTGTGGTCCCCATGTGATTGATTTTCTTTAGCTTGTCAATCCCCAGCGTGTACCCTGCCGCCTTGACATTTGCCAGCACCCCTGCACTGCAATCCGCTTCACAAGGGGTCTTGATTTTTTCCGGGTCATACTTCGCCGCTTGAAGCTGCGCCCAGTATGTCCCCCGCTGGTTCTGGTCATAGCCGTTATTGTTGTTCTTTGCGGCTTTTTCCCCGTTTACTGCTATCCGTTCACGCACGGCAGCTTCCGGGTGTCGCAATACGCATTTCCACGGGCGGTTGTACCAGTTAATGACTGCCCATTCTTTCCCTGTCTGGTCCCCGGCAAGCCCGCCGCTATACCGCCCCTTTTCATCATGCCCGCTGTTGCTTATCATCTTTCATTCCCCCCTTTACTGCATATTTGAGAAATCAGAAAGCGACCCGCACAAGTCCGGGTTTGCCGCCTTGATTTTAAGCAGATTTTCCGCTTTTGCTTTCCAGCAATAGAAAGCCACTGCCGCCGCCGTCACGCCGCCCACAAAGGTCAAAAGCGTTCCCAGCTGTGAAATGTCCTGCAATACCACCCATATCCCTATTGCAAACGCTATGAAATAGGTTATAAGGACTGAAAAAAGCAGCACCTTTGTTGTGCCGCCTTTTCTCTCCGGGTGTTCTTTCAGTTCTTCCCTGCGCTTCCTGCGCCGCCTTATGAAGTACGGCAGATTGATGATGAAGTGGACTGCAAGCGCAAGCAGGAATCCGAAAATAAAGAAAAGAATGTATTTCAGCATTACGCACCACCCCCGCTTCTGCTGTTCCGGGCTTTCCTTGCCGCCGCTTTCTTCGCTTTTTCTTCTTCTTCATCCAGTGCAAAGTCATTTTCACGAATACATTGTTTATATATTTCTATGATATATTCATGTGCAACATCCACTTGCCCGTTTTTCAGCTTGTTTTCTGTTATATAGGTTTCGTACTTATCCAGTGTTTCGATAACATGGTCAAACTGTTCTTTCGTGTGCCGCTGCTTGTTTATGCAGCTGTCCGAAAAATCAAGTATTTCCGTTCGCCATGCGTCAACCTTAAATTCCGTGAACTCTTTCTGCAATCCGTCAAGCTGCTTCTTAATGTCTGCATTTATGAGATTTCCCAGCCGTGAAAGAAGCCAGCGCACGGGCTGAATCTTAATGCCCGGCGTCAAGTCAATCACAATCCCTATTGCTGCAAGCCATCCCAGAAGCGTTTTTGCAATCTCCCAGACGCTTGCTGGGTCAATCGTCTGTATGCCCATTTTCTGCCTGTTCCTCCTTTTTCTGTGTTTCTTCCTGCTTTTCCTTGATATAAAACCCGTTAAGGCTCTGCCGCAGCCCGTAGCTGTTGAAATGCTTTAATATGCCCCGGTATGAAGCAATGCTGCGGTCAAGCGTTGCTTTGTCAACTTCCCCGGCAAAATACGCACCGAACAAATAACGCAAACGCTTTTTCAACTTCTTTGCCGTCTTCTTCCGCAGCTTGATATGGGTTGACCATACCCGGAAGCCTACAAACTCTATGCCCATGCTTGTGGGTCTTATGCAGGTTTTCCCGTTCAGCTGCAACCGTAAGCGTTCATCAAGAAAAGCGGCAATGTCCTGTTTCACCACCTCCAGATACTTTTTATCCGGGTGAAGTATAATAATATCGTCCATGTATCGGATGTAATAGCGCAGCTTCAAGTGGTGCTTGCAATGCTGGTCAAGTTCGTTAAGATATACATTTGCAAACATCTGTGAAGTAAGATTGCCGATAGGCAAGCCGACTTCCCCTAAAAGTTCATCATAAGCCACGTTTCCTACATCCGCACCCAGCGGAAGACCAAAATGCGTATCTTCGCAGTTTATTATCACTGAAAGAACGTGCAACAAATCCTTGTCAGCAATCTTCTTCTGCAAGATACGCATTAAAACTTCATGGTCTACCCGGTAAAAATACTTTGAAATATCCAGCTTCAAGTAAAACCACCGCTGCGGCTTCCTGTCCGTCTGCTTCATCCAGTTAAACAGACGGTTCACCGCCCTGTGCGTCCCCTTGTTCACCCTGCAAGCGTAGCTGTCAAATATGAACTGCTTTTCAAAATACGGGTTTAGCTGGCTGTATATTGCGTGCTGCGCCACCCTGTCCTTAAACTGCAATGACATAATCATGCGCTTTTTCGGCTCATACACATAGAAAATGTTGTACCGTCCCACTTCGTAGGTCTTCCACATAAATTCGTTTTGCAGTTCGATAAGGTTTTCTTCCAGCCGGTCCGTGTATTCCATCACATCCGGTCTGTATCTTTTGCATTTAATGGCTTTCTTGTACGCATTATGCAGATTTTCAAAGTCGTAAATCTTTTGGTATATATTTCTTACTGTCCGCAAAACTTACCACCTCAAAAAATGCCGTGCAAATCTACTTTGGTTTCACCCATTTTGAACGTAACTTATTCATCCGGCATTGCTGCCAGCTTTCAGCCTTAAAGGGCTTACTAACAGTTTTCACGGCAATTAAATCTTCTTCCTCCGGGTCCCGTCCGTGGTCCCCATCGGAACGGAAATAAACCCCTTAAACCCAAAACGCACGGGACAGCCGCACTTGTGCGGCTGTCTATCTGGCAAAGTTGGGGTGAAGCGGAGCGGAAGCCAATGTTGTTGTTGGAGTTGGAACGGGGGTTGTTCAAGTTCAACGCACCAACACCGCCGTTGGAAGTGTTGTTGAAGTTCGACCCCCGGATAGGCACACGGCAGAATCCCTCTATATGGCTTATTCCCGTATATAAAGGGCGGTTTTACCCGCCCTTTATTTCTTCTTTTCGGAACTCCCAGCCACCTTTGCTTCCGGGCTTCCGTTCAACGCCTTGTAATACCCGCCAATCATCCTGCCTATCTCGTTTATCTTGTAAGACATATTTTCATATTTCTTCATAGGCAAGCAGGGCTTTTTATCCCTCATGTATTCCGGGTCTGTGGCAAGGCGTACCAAATGCCGCAACACATCAACTTCATTGTCCAAATCACCCAGCGTTGTCTTTTTATAGTGCTTGTTTTCAAGCGTCACAACCAGCCGTAGTATCTGCAATAATGTTTCCCGTATCTGGTTTGCAAGCACTCGTTGGGATTTCGGGAACTGTTCTAACTGCGGACCTGCATATAAAAGCAGTTCATAAACCTTGTTCTTTGTTATAAAGTCTTCCTGCTTCGCATTGTTCCGCACCCCGTCAAGCTGCGGCAGCTGTTCTTCTGTTTCTTTTTCCTGCATTGTCCGCAACCCGCCTTTTAATTATTATTTTGGATGGGGCTTGCTGCCGCAAGCCCCACAGTGTATCAGTTCCCAGTTGCCAGTGCTTCATCATAAGCGGAGCGGAAGCCAACGTGGTAGCCGGAGCCGGAACGGGGGCCGCGCAAGTCCAACGCACCAACACCGCCGCCGGAAGCGCTGCCGAAGTACGACCCCCGGACAGGCACACGCTCGCCGTCAGTGTTCACATAATGCTGGTGTCCTGTGGCGGCGTAAATGTCGTTTGTGTCCTTAATCAAGCCGTGCGCCTTGATAATCTGGGGGATTGAAACGCCGGACTGCGCCGCAATACTGTAAAACGCTTCGTTTTTGTTGAATGTTGAATTTGTAGCCGTATTGATAACAATATGGCTGCTCTGATAGTCATAGTGAAGCGTTCCGGCAGTACCCGGCGCAACCAGCGTTCCATCCGGCTTAATCGCTTTCCACTCTGTGCTATCAGCATCCATGTTGCAATCCTGCTTCATGCAGTTACCATAAGGGATAATCTGAATTTCGCCGTTGTTTATCCTCATTCCAGATACCCATTCCCATACATCACCGCACATATCAGCAATACCAGCGGGGCTTCCATCGTGATACCATGTCACGGGTCCGCTTCCCGTTGCCGTTCTGCCGCCCGCCTGTCCGCTGGCTATGTAGGTGTTCACGCCACGTTCATAAGCCTTTTCGTAGCTTTTATCATAGTTCGTGTTGCCCCTCGGAAGAAAGCCGTTGCGGTTGCACCATAACATGATTGCAGACCACAAAGCGTTAGGGGTAAGCCCCCACCCTGCGCCTTTCCTGCGGCAAGCTGCCAGTGAAGTATCAAAGTCAATGTATGCTTTGGGGTCTTTCATGGGCAGCGAATAAGCCCGGTCATTTACCACCACATTGATATACTTTGAAATATACATCATATCACGTTCTACACCCTCAACTATGAAGCAAGGCAAGGTGTCCTGTGTGCCGCCCGTGATAACATCCGCATATTTAAGTTTCGGAATACCGACCATGATTGACGGCTTTTCCAAATCGTCAAAAATGACCTTGTTGTTGCCGCCGAAAGAAGCCACCGCCATGCTTAAATCATCAAAGTTTCCCATCTCTTATACCTCCCATAAAGTAAGTGTGCAAAGTGACATATCAAAGGGTATCGGCACGGGTACTTCCCGCACATTCCCCTGTTCATCCTCTCCATCCTCGATAATGTCATAACGCCTTGCGGGGATTTCGATATTTGCGGCGTATTTCTGTGCAGTGCCGCCCACGCCTATGACAACGCCGCCGTCAATGTCAAAGCAAATATCAAGCGTCACTTTATCGTCACGCTCTTTTGCCGCCAGATTGATGGTCAGTTCATCATCCCCGAAAGTAATCTTTTTTCCTGCGGAAAGTTCATATTCAATATGCGGCTTTCCGGGTGCTTTTTCCACCACAATGATTGTGTTACCAGAACTTCTTGCCATTTTCTTTCCCTCCTTTTACTATTTCAACGCTTCGTGCGGCTATTACTTCCGCTGCGTCACGCTGCGCCGCTGTTCCGGGTCCCTCTACGCCGAAAGACCTTAAAACCGCTTCTTCATGTTGCCGTCTTTCTTCATCCTTGATAATCACTGCTGCCATTAGTAGAATCCCCCTTTGACATACAATTTGACCGTCACGCTGCTTGCGCTGCCCGTGAAAGCAACCTTGAAGCCGTTAAGCAGCTTTGATGAAATTTCAATGTCACCGGGGAAGCCGCCGGAATAAGCCGTTATTTCGTTTGTAACGGTATAATCCATGTGGTTTCTTTCAACATCAAGTGCAACGGTTGTCTGTGAATCGTTGAACGGGTACTGCTGTGTGTTTGTCAGCGTCACCGTTATTGTTTCCCCGGCAAGGTCTTTCAATGACTGCTGCTGGTGTATGTTCTCCACCTCCAGCAATGCCGCCATTTCGCTTGCTTCGGAAATGCCGTCTTCCATGTGATTGAAGTTTGCTGCGCTTTGCGGCGTTCCCTGCTGGATTATTTCACCCTCAACGGGGGTGTGGGTAATCGACCCGTCTTCATTTCGGCTTTCCGTGTAGCGGTTTTCAAATTCCGTTACATGGTCCTGCCACAATTTTGGTTCGTACATCTGCCGTTATACCTCCCTTTCTACAAAGTCGAACACAAAGCGGTACAATGCGCCCTCCTGCACGTTTGAAAGACTAATGCTTTCATTCTTTTCAGCCCACAACTGGTTTGCGGTGTTGTAAAGCTGCACTTTTGAAATGACTGCGGTTGTTCCCAGTTCCGGCGTTATCTGGATATATACCGCCACCCTGCCGTCTGTCAGTCTTTCCCTGCGGTGAATGACTTTTCTTTCGGCTGCGCCGTTTACCGTAACAACCGCATAAGCAATAGTTCTTTCAATGAAACTCTTGAAATCTTCCGTTGCCTGTGCTGTCAGCATGGTTTTTTCCCTCCTTTGCTATAATTTCCGGGTGCTTCCGCATTGTTTGACGGAAAAGCGGAAAGCATTTGCCGCAGTCGTGCTTTCAACCGCCCCGCCCTCTGTCCGCTGCACCGTGTTTCTTTCCGGGACAGTACCCGCCACCCTGCTGGTGAAATGATAGGCTGCCGCCGTATCTTCTGCCAGCACTGTTGCCCCTGCGTTTCCCCCTCTGTGGCTTCGCTGTGGGCTTTCTCCTGCGTTTTTCCGTCCCGTTGGTATATTTCTATACCCAAACACGTTTAACGCCGTTTCTGCGTCAATATGCGCCGTCTGGGTCTGAAATATCGTGTTTCTGTATGGCAGCGTTCCCGCTGCCGGGGAAACAAAAATAAACCCCGCTGCTTCCGTTCCTACAACAATATTGCTTCCGTAGTTTTCGCCGTGAATGTTCCGCTGTGGGTATTCCCCGGAAGAAAGCCGCCCTGTCAAGGGGTTTCTGTAATACCAGTAATCCGTGTGCGTCCTTATCTCGCAATGAACATGGGCTTGATATGCCACTTCTTCCATGTGCGCCGAAAGCCTTTTATATAACCTTACCGCCCGGATTATGTCAGAATAGCTTGCAACTATCCTTGAATCCGTCACATCACACACAATGCGGAAATAGCCGGGTTCTCCCCCGTATTCGTACCATTCTTCAACTTCGCTTTCCGGGTACAATGCAGACAATGCCTTTTCAACACTGTACTTTGTCCCCATCTTCTTATGCACCATCACGCTTGTTTTCAAAAGGTCACGCTTTGCCGCAAGCGGGTATGAATAATCGTACCAGTCAACGTGCATATCATAAGCAAGCACATCAACTAACGCTTCCGGCAGTTCGTCAATCCGGGAATAAATCAAAACATTGTCCATAAGCCCGGAAACTTTCAGAAGCTCTTCCGCTGCCGCCTTTGCAAGCGCAGACATTTTTTCATCCTGCTGCAACGGGTACGGCAGATATTTTGAAAAGTCGCTTGTGTAGATTGATTCAGACATCTTCAAGCCCCCCGTTCGTCACTGTCTTTGATAGCAGCTTGCCCACTTCTATTTCATCAATGGCGGCGTACTGCGGTTCTGTAATCACAACACGCTTTGCGCCCGCTGCCATCATAAGCTGTGTAAGGTAAGACGGGTTAATATCACGCCCCATTTTTTCCTGTTGCCATGTGCAGTATTCATCAACCGCCGCCCGCACTTTCGCTTCAATCTCCGTTGCGCTTGCGCTGCTGTTCTTTGGAATGTAAAAGGTCACATCCACCGTAAAATCTACCGTGTCCGGGGCTGATACCGTCACATTGTCCGTTAGTGGGCGCACATCAGAAGCCGTCAAAGCGTCTTCTATTTCCTGCAATATGGCTTCCGTTGGTTCTTGCCCGTTTTTAAGAATCACCCTTATATCTACTTCGCACGGTTCGGGGCTTACCACCGCAACATCCGCAACGGCAGAAGAAACGCTTTTTGTCCGGTAGATATATCCGTTAATGGGTCCCGCAGTGGAAAAACTTTCCATGCTTTCCCTCATTCGTTCGTAAAAATCAGCGTCACTTTCTTCATCTGCGCCACCGCCGGAAGTCGTTATGTTTTCAATCTTCTGGTAATAGTCGTAAACATCCACAATTTCCTTTATCTGCCCCGGAACAAAGCCGTTCCCTACTTCGCCGCCTGTCAGACATTCGGCGTTCACATCAACATACAAGTTCCCAGCTTCCACCTGCACCGCTTCCGTTGTTGCAAAAACAATATTGTTCCCGGCAGATACCCTTGTACCCTGTGGGATAATCACCGCAGAAGACTGGGCTTCTGAAATATAGCAGCGTACCGTTGTATATGCCGGACTTGCAGGAAGCCTTTGTATTCCTTGAAAAAGTTCTGCCAGACTGTCAAGGTATTCATCTTTTGCATATCTCGGAACATTCATTTTTGCCGTTTCGTTGATAATCACACGCTGTTGGATTATCACCGCCGCAATCCATGAAATAAAAAGCCTTTCCGGGGAAGCCGGGTTAAGGGTTCTTTGCGTCAATTCCTCATATAGCGTTATTAAATCGGTCAAGACCGTTTCCGGGTCAGTTGTGACAAAATCTATATCCGGGTAACTCATTCTTCTTCGTCCTCCTCTTCGTCTTCGTCCGCAAGTTCAAAAGGAACTTGGCAATTCAACAACCCATCCTGCTGGTCTTCCGAAAACACCATGTCTTCCGCTTCAACCCTCGGTTCGTATTCTTCTATCTGGTCTGCCACATCCGCTGCAATCGTGTTCACATCCCCCCTTGTAGGTCTGTGAAGATAGCTTGTTGAAAGCCCGAAACCTCGCATGAACGGCACTGTTCCCCGTGGGGTGTTCAAAATCATAGACAAGCACTGCTGCACATCTTCCATTTCCGTCTGCGGTGCAAGGTTTATTTCTTTTAACTCTCCCATTGCTACCACTGCCATGCCGTCACCCCCTTTATCTGCATTCTTTCATTGTCATATTCAGTACCGCCACCCATAAGTTCCCCTTGTTGTCAAAGAACTTCAATTCACGGTCCATTGCCGCAATGACAACCTTGTATTTTCCGTATTTCTGCCCGCCTATGATAAGGCGGTATTTCTTTTTCTTCCGGGCTTTTTTGTTCAGCTTTTCAATTTCTTCTTTCGGGTCAATTCCCGTAAATACCGAAAGGCGCATTGAAAATGTAAATTCATCCGGCGCAATGCCCTTTAGCTTGATTTTCTGTGTCTTCTTTCCTTTGCCCTTTGCTTCCCAGTTTAGGGTGGTTGTCCACTTCATATCGTAAAACGTATAGCTTTTATCCTGTGAAACGGTAAAATTGAAATCTCCCCATTTCCCCACGCCGCTATGCGAATTATCTTCTTGATTCTTTTTCTTTTTCTTCTTCGCCATTACAACCTCCCTATCACAAAGCCGTCACCGTCCCAGCCGTGCGGACATAGGCAAAGAACCGTTTCGTTTACTTCCGGCAGCCATTCTTCATCCTGCCATAGCACTTTCAGTTCTGCGGAAATCATGTTGTCCAGCTGGTCATATTTCACACGGGCGGTTCTTTTATTCTCGTTTACGCTGTGAACCGTGCCTATTCTGTATTCATCATCCATCAATAGCCCTCCAGCACCATTTCAAAGAAAATCTTCGTGGTGTACTCGCTGCCCTCCATGCGGTGAATGGCTTTTGTGATAATATATCTGCGGTCATATTCGCCGTAGCCGGACAGTTCAATAATGTTCCCGGTTGCCAGCGTTATATCCCCGGAACAAAGTATTTCCCCGGTGTATTCCTTGCAGTTCTTTTCTTTTATCGAATAAGCCGCAACCATAGCGGCTTCTTCCGTGCTTGAAACTTTCCGGCGCACATCAAGCCGCCGCCCTGTGTCCGTCCGTTTGTAGGTGTACTGAATAAGTTCTTTCGTTACCGGGTCTTTATATGTCACCCTGCATTGCTGATAATCCGTATCATCTTTCTTGTGGTGCAGCTTATCTTCAAGAATCGTTTCATCCCCTGCCGTGAATGTGGCAACGGGTGTTTTGTCCCCGTACTCATAAGGGTTATAAACAACCAGTGAATTTGCCGTGAATTTAAGCCGCAGCCCCACCGACTTGCACAAATCCGAAAGAAATAATATGTCTGATATGTTGCGCTGTTCTTTCCGGGTGAATATCGGGTTAAGTTTTGCCGCATAGACAAGCCCCACGCCGTTCCTGCCCGCTATTTCGGCGGCTATGTTCTTTAGTCCTATCCTTTCCCATGCGCCGTTTTTTGGCGTGTGACGGATAGCAGAAGCGGCGGTTATTGCCGCCGCCCTTGTCACGTATGAACGCATTGTGTAACTGCTTTCGTTATCATCAACCGTAAATTCCCCGCATTGCGCCATCCTGCTTGTGCCGGTCCCGTGCCAGTTGTCCGTCCGCAGGGTAAGTTTTATTTTTGACACGCCGGAAAGAAGCCCCGCCGTCCGTGTCAATATCTGTAAATCGTCTGCGTGAAATTCATCATTATCAATGTATTCCAGCAGAAGAATTTCAGACTTTGTTTCTTCCGTTGCTTCCTTACCGTCAAGCGTCAGCAATATTTCATTCATCCGTCAGACCTCTTTTCCACAACGGCAGTTCTTCCGCTGGTTCGTCTTCAACCTCCGGGATTGTCAGAATGATTCCTGCCGGGAAAACAAAATATTCAAGATACTGCGTGTTCGCTTTCATCAGTTTGTCAACATAGTATGAAGACCCCATTTCCTCATGCGCTATCTTGTCCCACATATCCCCGGAAATAGTTCTGTATGTCCCCGTTTCCGTATTAAGCATAGGCGGTTCTCCTTTCACTGCTTACCCCGGACAGTTTGGCTTGAATCTGCTGCAATAACGACTGGTTGTTTGCTTCCAGCTTCGCTTCCAAATCCCCCGGCTGGTTGCCGTTCACGACTATTGTGGGGCTGTTATTGATGGTTATTGCATTGCCGCCACCGCCGCCCGCTGCCGCCGCTTCCTTTGCGCCGCCGCCCGCTGATTCTGCTTGAATTGCGGCGTTGCTTGAAGAAAGTTCTTCCTTTGCCCTTGCAGTTTCCGCCGCTGTCAGCACTTTTTCACCGCCGTTCATAAACATCATTTCGGGTCCCTGTTCACCGACCATAGCCCAGCCCGGTTCTGCTGAATTTGTGCCGCTTGCGAAGCCATTGACGCCGGAACTGCTGCCGCTGGAACTGCTGCCACCACCCGTTGAAACGGAACTTGGTATGCTTGCAAGCGCAGATTTAGCCGCATTCGCAATCTTTTCATAAGCAACCCGCACCTGTGATTCCATGCTTGCCGCTTGGTCAATATAAGATTGTATGGTCTTCCTTGCGGCTTCCTTGGATTCTGCGCCCAAATCCATAGCTTCAACATCCGCTTTCAGTTCTGCCCCTAATTCATCCATGGTCTGGGTGAAATTAGTTTTTAATTCCGCTATGCTTGAAGACGCTTCATCTTGTTCTTTCTGTACTTCCTGCCAGTTCGCAACCATTGCTTTCAAGTCTGCGTCACTTGCGGAAGCCATGCCCGCAATGGCATTCACGCTTTCTTGTGAACCGTCCGCAAAGCTGGCTATTACTGCGCTTAACCCTTGGATTTCCCCGGTTCTTTCTGAAAGGGATTTCAGATTGTCGTTGTACTGCTGCCAGTATTGTGACTGGCTTTCTAATGCGGCGTTTATGTCCGTCACATCTTTAGCCGCCACTTCCGCTGCGCTATCCCACAAAGCATACTGCCCGTTAATGCTGTCAAAAGCCGCCTTGTATGCTTCGTCATAGGCTTCTTTTAATTCATCAACAACCGCTATTGTTTCCGCAATAGTGTTGTTAAACATATTGACTTGCTCTTGAATAGCCGCTTGTGCGTCCGCTGCCGCCTGTTCTTCGGCGGTCATTTCTTTTATAGCCGCTTCCGCTTCATTTATAGTGGCTTCCGCTTCTGCTACTGCTTTATTGTCTTCTTCAATGGCTTGTGTAAGGTTCTTTTGTGTGCGCTGGCAGTCGTAAAGTTCTTGGGTGTAGTCAGAAATCTTATTCTGTAAATCATAATATTCCTGCCCCATCAAATCCCCGGCAGTTACAAGCGTTCCATATTCCCGGTTCTGTCTTTCAGCTTCAACGCTTGCTTCTTCCCACATTTTGTTCATGCGGGCTTGTGCGTCTTCCAGTTGCTTTGTGACTGTCCGCTCTTTCATCTGCGCCGCAGTCAGCTTAATGCTGTTTTCTGCCGCTTCCGTTCTTACTGCGGCGGCTTCATCATATAAACCGTTAAGATATTCCTGTCGGGCTTGTGCTTCTGCGTCTTCTTTCCATGCGTCTATGTGTTCCCGCAGCGCAGCCGTGCCGCCCTCTATGGAATGTGTTTCAAGGTTTATTTGTTCCGCAAGTTCTGGAACTGTGCGCACCAGCAATTCAAGAATATTCTGATATTCAATGTTTCCCTCTACGTTCCCGCCCGTTGCGGCTTCTATTTCTTCCAGTCTATCAATATACTGCCCTGCAACGGAAGCCGTAGCACCAATGGTTGTATTGGCTTCTTCCTGCGTCTTTTTTGCTTCATCCATAGCGGCGTTCCAGTTCTGCGCCGCTTCTGTAAGCATATCAACCGTTGGTACTGCTTCATGGTCTGCTTCGATAAGCCCGATAATAGCCCCGGTAAGTGCCGCAACGCCAGCCACCGCCAGCATGATAGCCCCAGCCGGACCCGTAAACAGTGCCGCAAGGTTCAAGGCTTCAACTACTTTCACTATTGCCGCATACGCCGTTAATCCTGCTGTCGCAATGCCTATCACCGCTATAAAAGCAGTGACCGCCTTTACAAGTGCCGGATTCTGTTCTATGAACTCTTTCAACTGTGAAAATACCTTTGCGCCTACCTTATAAAGCCCGCTCATTGCAGGGGTGAACTGTTCACCCACCGCAATAGTCACGCCCTCCCATGCGGACTGGGCAAGTTTTAATTGACCGTTCATATTGTCAAGTTTGATTGCCGCCATTCGGGAAGCCGCCCCGTTGCAGTTATTTATTGAATTTGTCAGCTTTTTATAATCTTCTTCGCTTGCGTTAAGGATTGTAAGGAAGCCTCTCTGGGCGTTCATTCCAGCCACGGTGTTTGCAAAGGCGGTTTTTTGAACATCTGTCATGTTCTGCGTAGCAAGCCGCAGTTCATCCATAACAACGCCAAAATCCCTTGCGGACCCGTCAGCATTGTAAAATTCAACCCCCAGTGCTTCTATTGCGTCCCTTGAATGTTTCGTGTTCGTTGAAAGCCTTGTGAATATCGAATTAAGGGCAGTACCAGCCATGCTTCCTTTGATTCCGCTGTTTGCCATCAAGCCGATTGCCACCGCTACATCTTCCGCAGAATAACCCAGCGTTCCTGCCATGCTTGCAGCATATTTGAATGTTTCACCCATAAGGCTTACATTTGTATTGCTGCTTGTAGCTGCTGCCGCCAGTACATCCGAAAAGTGCGCAGAATCGGCAGCCGTCATATTTAACGCCGTCAAGCTGTCCGTCACAATGTCAGATACCATTGCAAGGTCTTCCCCGGAAGCTGCCGCCAGCTGCATAACGCCATCAAGTCCGCTCAACATATCAGACGCTTGCCAGCCCGCCATGCCCATGTAGGTCATTGCTTCCGCTGATTCCTGCGCCGTGAACTGTGTTTCTGCGCCCATCTGCTTTGCAAGGGTTGAAAGCTGTGTCATTTCCTGCGCAGAAGCCCCGGAAAGTGCTTCAACGGTTGACAGGGTTTCTTCATAGTCACCAGCCACCCTTATGCACTCCATGTAAGCGTCTGCAATCTCTTTCAATGCCGCAGCCACGCCCGCTGCCGCAATAGCCGCAGCCACGGCTTGCATGGCTTCACTTCCTGTTTCGCCGTAGTTTTCTGCGCTGTCTGCCGCTTCTTCCTGCCGCTGCTTCAAATCTTTCATTTCGGATTCAAGCCGCTGGCTTTCACTTGTCAGATTGTTGGTGTCAACCCCTGCATTGCGCAGTTTTTCCCCGTATTCACCCAGCTTCTGATTCTGCTGTTCAAGCGAAGTGTTTGTTTTTTCAATCTGCTGCTGCTTTGAAAGCAGCTTGTTTTCAAGGTCAGAAGAATAACTGCCTGTTTCCTTGATTTCTTTCTGGATGTTGTCATATTGCTGCTGCAATACCTCCAGCTTTTTCTTTGTTGCGTCAACCGCCTGTTGCTGCTTCTGATATGCGCTAATGTCAGACTGCGCCTTGTTCAAGGTCTGAATCTGCTTCTGCATATTGGCAAGGGAAGACTGCGCACCCTTTAATGCACTATTTAATGACCCGTTTACCTGTGCGCTTAATTTGAACGCTAATTCAAATTCTTTTTGGTTGCTGCTTCCCATCTTCCCTTACCTCTTATTTCTTCTTCTTTTTGTCACGTTCTGCGATAAGGTCATTGCTTGCCGTTATCCAGTCCATGAACTCCACAAGCGGCATTGATACCCAGAATTGAACGGGGGTGTAAGTGTTTGCCGCCATCACAAGATATTGACGGCGCAGCCACTTCCCGCCGTCACCCATTACAATTCCGTTCTCAGTAAAAAACTTCTTGCTGCGCTCCTTATGCGGTTATAATCCCGCAGGGGCAAAGCTAAAAGCACATCTGCCGCCAGCGGCTCAACGCTTGCCCTTGCCGCCATCCTTATGAGATAATCCCCGGACAGTGACGGAATAACAACAGGCGTTCCCATAGCCTGCATTTCGCTTTCAATAGCAAGCCCGTCACGCCCGGTAAGTTTGCCCCAGTCAAACTTGAATTTCTTATATGTTTTCCCCTCCCATTCAAAGGGGGTTTTCAGTTCGTGTTCATACTCATACTGGTTTTCCCTGTCTGCCGCCAACCTTGCAGCTTCTTCAAGTTCCTTGCCGTCTATCATCACATCTACTTCCGCAGCCGCCTTTTTTTCTTCTTCTTTCTTTGCTGTTTCTGCGCTCTTTGCTTTTGTTGTATCTGTATCTTTCATTTCTGCCATCCTCCTAAAATTAAAGGCGGCAAAATGCCAGCGTGAACATACGCTGGCTTCCTGCCGCCGTCTTCACGTTTCCCAGCCGTGTCTTTATTTGCCCAGTGCTGTCCTTACTTCCTGCAAGTAGTCCACGCCGTTGACTATGCAAACAAAGTTCATGGGGTCAATCTCCGTCACCTTTTCGCCGTCAACATAAAGCGCATAATAGAACACGGAATAATCACCGCTTGCGTCAGAAGTCGAAACGGCAGAAACTTTTCCCAGTGCCGTCTTTTTCGGCTTAATCTTCATAACGTGCTTAACCGTGCTTACGCTGTTGGTGCTGTCCTTTGTTTCAAGAACCTGCTGTGCCACCCTCAAATCAACATTGTGAATCTTGGGTTCAAGCAGCTTTGCAGTCCATTTTCCTACACTGCGGAAGTTAAGCGTTGCGGTCATTGAAGACAGGTTGCCCACAATGACTTCTTCAACCTTTCCGGCAATACCCGCACCGCTGATTTCCTCTGTCAGATATTCCAAATCCGGCAGGGTAACTTCCGTTGTACCCATGTATTCCACGCCGTCTTCATAAATGGCGTATGCTACAACTAATTCATCAACTTTAGCCATTTTTTCATCCCTCCTTTACCCTGCAAGTGCCGTTTCCAGATATGAAACATCATATTCCAGAACAAAATCAATCTTCTGCAACGGGCTGGGCGGTGTAATGTAGATATGGAATTTCACCTTGCCCGCCATGATTGCCGTTGTCGGGTTTTCACTCTCATTCATAACCACATAGCCGCCCAGTATTCTTCCCTCGGCAGTAAGACCGTTAAGCCATGTGTTCACGCCCTGCAAAATTGCGTCTATGACAACACGGTTTAACTTGCGGTCTGTGTAGTTCCAGAAAGAAAGAATGATATTCTTTGCAACCCAACGGAACATACGGTTAATGCAGTAGAAATAATCTGCAACATCCGTATTTGCAGGATAGCAAGCCGTGGTATTGCCCCAGCTTACAAAGCCGTTTGAGAAATTCAGCGCAGTTACAACGCCATTGTCATTCAGATAATTTGCTTTCTGCAAGTCAAGCACGATTTCCGTTCCATCCGTAAGCACCATGCTATCCGCTTGCAGTGACTTATTACTCGCGCTCTCGCAAGGCGTACCGCCGCCGTAATCCTCGTTGTTGTCCACTGCGCTCATGCTGCCCGCAAGCTGTGTTGAAAAGTGAAATACCTTGTCACCCAGCTTTAATTTGGGGAAGCATACAACTTCATTTGCCTTTGTGAAATTCTTGTTGCGCTTCCATGCAGGAACTTCACTGTAAACCGTGCAGCCTGTTGAAGCGGAAGTGTCAACATCAAGCAGCGCAACCGCTTCAAACACGCCGTTGATGTTTTCAGCCTTTGCGGACATTACCGCCGCCACCTCGCTGTCATGTGACCAATTCGGACACAAGATAATGTCCGGCACATAGGAAAAGCGGGGGAATACCGTATCAATCAGTTCAAGCCCGGTTGTCAGCTTTGTAACTGAATCATAGCCGCCTATAATGTCGTTCTTCGTCACCTGTGACGGGTCAACCTTGTTATATCCAACCGAAACGGCAGCTGTGCGGGTGGTCAAGAACTCTATGACGCAATACTCGCCCTCATAGAATGTATCGTAATCCGTACCCTTTACAAGCGTCACGATTTCGCCCTCTACCGTTTCCGTTATTACAATGCTGCTTTCGATTGCTTCAATAGGCAATTTAATCTGGTTGTCTGTGGGGGTCATGCTTGCCGCTGCCACCGCCACCTTGTGCGTTGCCGGATTCAGTACGTTCACAAAGAAAACGGGACTTACTCCGTAAAGCTTGAATGCGGAATAGATTTCTTCGCAAATATCGTACTTCTGCCAATCGTCTGAATAGCCCAGCTGTTCAACCGCTTCTGCGTATGACATAGCCATGACAACTTCATTAACCTTGCCGTTCACGCTCTGTACCGGGGCTGTTCCTACGATAAAATGAACGCCGCTTGCCGCAACAACGGGCGTTCCAACGCTTGTGCCTTTTTTTGACGTACTAACGCCATGTGTAATTACTGCCATTGTTTAACCCTCCTTTACTACGGCTTCCGCTGCGGAAACAAGGTCTGAATAATATTTATTCATAAGCGTTCCAGCCGTCCTTACTTTGTCTTTCTTCTCTGCCAGCCCCTCCACCGGGACAAACATATTCCACGCAAGCGGAAATCTTTCAAGCACATCCGAAAGCCCAGCTTTTATCTGCGCTTCCGTTCCCGTGATAACCGCATTGGGCTTCACGGCGGTTTTGGGAAGCTGGGGACCTATGTATATAAGCCGCACAATCGGTTCAACTGCTGCCGCTTCAACCTCTGTGCCGCCCCCGGCTTCATCAATCCCGCTGCCGGGATTTCCTGCCGCTTCCGTTTCCGGGATTTCAAGCGGCTCTGCGGGTACTACCGCTTTTGATTTTGCCATCTTTTTTCCTCCTTATTAGTCTTGATTCTCTTTCCATACCGTGCCGGATTCATTATCACTGTATAAGAAGCCCTTTAATTCCCGCTCTATAACGGGTATGCTCCAAACGGTCATAATTTCACCCAGATAGTACGGTGGTTCTGTATCTTGGTAAATCAGATATTCAAACGGGTACTGCAAGCAGAAGCGACCCGCTATAATATGCTGCTTTTGCAGCCTTTCCCTAATCCTTTGAATAAGGTTCAGAAGTTCAAGTGGTCCCCTTTGCCCGTCCGGGGAATATGTCACAATGACCATGCGCACTTTCGCTTCCCCGTATTTCGGCTGGCGTTCTTCCTGTTCATCCTTGCCCGTAACCAGTTTAAGCAGGATATAGGGTATCTGCTGGGTTGTATCGTCCTTTTCCGGCAGCCCCATTTTATAAACCTTTGCCGCCCGCTCTTTTTCTGTTGCGGAACCCGTCCGCACCTTGACTTCAAGAAGAATGTCTTTCGTTTCTTCTTCAATGAACTTCTGCAATTCATCAAGCAGTATCGCTGGTGTCATGCCTTAACCTCCATACCCGTTCAAAATGCGGTAAATCTCATGTTCCAGACGCTCATTCACCTTTTCTTGCGCCTGTTCTGTCAGTTCTTCAAGAATATCTTCATTCTTTATCATCTGCCCAGCCGCAAGACCCATCTTTTCTTCGATTTTCTCGGTGTATTTGTTGGGCTTTTTTGACTTTGCCAGTCTTTTATCTATGCTCTGTTTCCCGTTTCTTTCAAAAACTCCTATATGCCCGGTCAACATCCTTGCAATAAAGGCATTTTCAAAGGTTGCCCCACCGCCTATCTTCACCCCAGCTTTAACTTTCTGCTTGCTTCCGGGGCTTGTAGGTGACACTTTGAATTTATAAAGCGGTATCTTCACGCCCGAAAAATTAACGTACCCCACCGGGTTTTGCCCTCCGGCTTTCTGTACTTGCGTTGCTGTGACGCTTTTTAGGTCTGATAGCTTGACGGCGTAGACCTCACGCACTTCTTTGAAAGCCTGTGTCTTTAAGTGGCTTAATCCCCTGTTGATTGCATTTGAACACGCTCTTTCCGCACCTTTTGGGATTCCTGCAAGCAGCTTTTCCGCACGTTCTACACCCTCGGCGGTAACATCAATCATGCTTATTCCTCCAACAATTCAAGTTCAAGTATGATTTCGCCGTCTTCAACATCCGCTTTTGCAATGTTGTATTCGTACACCGTGCCAGCCTGTTCTATCTCAATGTGGCGGTCTTTTTTCGGCACAAAGCCTAAATCACGCAAAGCGATATATACCAGACAATCTGCCCGGTATATACCCTCTGCATGGTCTATTTCAGACTTCTTCCGTTTTTCCGCTGCCGTATGGTCAATAATCAGCGGCACGGTATATTCTTTCTCCAGATACCAAAAGTTGGTTACTGTCGCAAATTCGGCGTTGTTATGAAAGACGCTCATATCACGGTCAAGCTGCGCTTTGAAGTCCAGCATTAGATGGGCTGCGCAACAAACCAGCTATCAACATCATGCGGAACGCAAAGCGGCGCAGAAGAAAGATTAAGAAATCTTCTTGCGGGCTTGCGCTTCGTCCATGTGTCGGGTACATACTTACCCTCAACCGTGCGGAAATTGCCGTTAGGCTCTGTGATAAGGGTAATTGCACCGTAGTACATGGAATAGTTAGCACCCGTTGAAAGCAGTGCAAGCTGGTTGTCCGGCACAAGGGGCTTTTCAACCGGGTTGTCCTCGTCCGTCCAATCATCAAGATACCATTCATTGTAGGTGTAAATATCCAGCCCCAGTTCATGGATAGTACCCACATAGGTAACGCCGTTGGGAAGCTGGCGGGGCTGAATCACTGCAAGATTGTAATTCCTTACATCAAGCACTTTCTGTACGCCCTCATGTTTAATGAATGCGTCCGCAACCTCCGACCCCATAACACATACATCACAGTTCACAAAGCCCGCTTTCTGTACTGCCTTATGCCACTTTTTAAGGTCTGCGATAGGGTCACTGGTGTTTGCCGTCCACTTCTTCCCGGCGGCTGTAATTACTTCCTTGTTCGTGAAAGAAAAGTCAATGACTTCATTTACGCCCTCACCGATAACGGGAATGGTCCCGGCGAAGATGGTCTGGGCGCACATAAGTTCTTCCCTGCGTGTAATCTGCTCCCGCAGTTCAATGAAATCATCTGCCATCTTTTCAACGGCTCTCTGTGCCGGGGTCTTCCCGGAATAAAGCTGTTCGCCGGGTCTGCGTTCCAGCAAATCGTCAACGGTTGTCACCTTTTCCGGCGCAACAAGTGGCGGTGTATAGGTCTTTGTTTCGTACCCGGTATTGGGTACAATCTTGCCGCCAATGACACGGGAAACAAAGGGCGCAACCTTGCGGCTTCCTTTCTTGAAATCCACATCAACGCTTTTTGTCACAAAGGTTTCTTCGTGACGGAAGAATGTACTTCTGAAAAAGGTCCTTACGGGCGGCAGCTTCTTTATTACCCTGCCCATTGTACGGGGTTCGTAAATAGATACTTCGTTAGCCATCGTTCTTTATCCTCCTTTACTCTGCTGTTACCGTCACGGCGCAAGTATCACTGTATGTCTGCCCGCTTACGGTAATTGTAGCCGTAATGTTTGCGCTTCCTGCCGCAACGCCTGTCACAAGTCCAGCGTCACTTACGGTTGCTTTGGTGCTGTCGCTTGAAGCCCACGTTACATCCGCACCCGCCGGAACGGTTGTTGCGGTCAACTGCTTTGTTCCTGCCGCCGCTATGGTTGCGGTGCTGTCGCTCAATGTCACGCTGGGGGTAACGGGTGTTTCGCTCAAATCACCGCCCCGCAGGAATATTGACAACTTGCGCAGATAAGGCGCAACATCACCAGCCGTCACCCCATCGGGCATATTTAAGGCGTTTGCGAAAAATTCGCCAGTCTGGTAATACACAACGGGTTCATTTGCGCCCGCTGCCGCCGCTGAAATGCCTATCACCTTATCTTTTGTTGCCGCCGCAACATTGACAACCTTTCCGCTGTCGTTAATCACAACGGGCGCATACTCCTTTATGGCTTCCCCTGCTGTTCCGCTTTCCGTGACAGTGGGGAAATCCCCGGCAAAGAAGTTTTTGGGCGTTGTGTTTCTTGTTTCTACTGCATAATTAGCCATCTTTGCTTACCTCCCTTAGTCAAATTTGAGATTGTCAATGGCAGCGTCAAAGGGGTTCACGCCGTCATTTCCATTTTCGCTTGCAGACCCAGCCACATTGTTTGCGCCGGACTGTTCAGCGTCATTGTTCCTGCTGTCCAGATACTCCCCGCCCTGCTTGCGCTGTTCTGCAATAATCTTCATTGCGGTTTCCGCTGCGGTAATGGGGTTTTCAAACTTTGCGTCATTCACAATGTCCGCATAGCTGCCCCCTGCCATATCCTCAATTTCCTTGATACGGCTTCTTTCCGCTGCCGTTGCCGCCTTTGCTGCCCCATCCTCAATCTGTGCGCACAAATCCGGGTATGCGGCTTTAAGTGCGTCAACCGTGTTGATGGTGGTGTTTGCTACATCTGCCATCTGCTTTTCCTCCTTTTCTTTGTCCTGCGTAGGCTTATTGATAGGTGTTGCACTATTTACTAAACCACCCGGATTATGCGGGCTGTTTAATAACGATTTAGGCACGGTCTTAAAGTCTGAAATGTCAATGGGTACTGAATTGACCACGACTTTTGAGGAATTTTCTACCACCGTGCTTGCTTCCTCAAACATCAATTCATCACAAAAGCCGTTTTCCACGGCTTCGTCACCCGTCCACCAGCTTTCATTTGCCATCAGTGTTGCTATTTCTTCCGCTTCACGCCCGGTCTTCATGGAATAGGTGTTGACAATGCTTTGCTTGATAACTTTCAGTTCATCAGCCATCTTTTCAAAGTCTTCTGCCGTGAACGTGTCCCATACGGTCATAGCCGGGTCATGTATCATAAACACGCCGTTCTTTGCAATCTTGATTGTGTCACCCGCCATTGCAATAATCGTGGCTGCGGAAGCCGCCCAGCCGTCTATTTTGACCGTGATTTTCGCCGCATGGTCTTTAAGGCGGGTAAAAATCGCATTTGCGGCGAAAACATCACCGCCGCCGCTGTTTATCCGCACAATGATTTCCGGCACATCCCCCAGTGCGTCAAGTTCCTTATTGAACTGCGCTGGCGTTACCGTATCGACCCACCAGCTTTTAACGCTGCTTATGGGACCATAAAGAAGAAGTTCCGGGGCTTTTGCGTTTGTCCCCGGTATGAAGTCCCAGAATCTATCCGTTGTCACGCTGTCCGGGTTCGGGTTCTGTCCCCGCTGCCTGTTCATTTCCTGCGCCCGCTGCCGGGGCTGCTGCCTGTTGTTTTGGTTGTTCGTTTTCGCTGCCAATTTTCTTTACCTCGCTTAATTTCTTTTCCTCATGTTTCAGCTGTTCCACGTTTGAATAGAAATCGCCGCCCGTCATTTCCATTGTTTCTTGGCTTCTTGTGGAAAATCCGTTGGCAACCCTGCTTTCCGCTGCCTGCACTTCCTTTTTCGGGTCAAGCGTACCCCTTGCGGGTCCGTTCCACTCTGCCCCGCAATATGCCTTTTTGATTATCGGGTCTTCAAAGAAGCCCGGTGCGTCAATGCGTTTCTTCGCCACCGCTTCCGAAAGCCATTCTTCATAAATCGGCTGGCAGAAGTCATTTGCAAGCCATCGGCGGTACATCCGAAACATTTTCCACGCTTCTTCAAGTGCGCCCTTGCTTGCCGTGTAGGAAGCATTGAAACGCTTCACAAGCAGTTCATAGGGTATTTCAAGTGCAGCCCCTATCTGCTGGCATATCGCTTCAACAAAGCCTTGAAAGTTTGCGTTCGGTCTTCCGGGGTTGCTGTCATGTATCTTTTCCCCTGCGTTAAGGTCAACGACTGCGCCGGGTCCCATCTCTATGCTTGTATCATCCATGCTGTCAACCAGTTCTTCATCTGGTATCATTGACCCTATGGCTTCGCCCTCTCCGTTGGCTTCCTTTTCGATAAACACGGTGAAAAGCCCGGAAACAACCGCCGCTATCAATTCAGCGTCCGTATAACGCCCCATCTGCTTCAACGCTTCAATGACCGGGGCAAGGAACGGAACACCCCGCCGCTGGTCTATGCGCTCCCGGCACATGATATGAAGCACGTTGCGCCGCCCGGTCTTTTTTCCGTATGCTTCCACCCTCTGCCACTTGATTTCCGCAACCTCGTATGAAAGCGGGTGCTGGTCTGAAATGTGATACGCTACCACTTCCCCATCCCGGTCAACCTCAACGCCGCCCACAATCTTGTTGTCGTAGGTGTCGCAGTAATCCGGGCTTGAAAGCCTGTCCGCTTCCACAAGCTGAATCCTCAAATCATAAGGCTGGTTCAATCTCGGTTTTATTGGCAGCACCGCCAGACAGTCCCCGGACATAAGCCAGTTAAGGAAAGCCAGCTGCTGCAACTCATAGAAATTATCAATCCTCTGTATGTCACAATCCGGGCTGTCAGCCCACAGCCGCCATTCCCTCTGTATCTGTTTTTCAAGTTTCTGTGCCTGTGCTGCCGTAAGCCCTGCCACTTCCCTGTCTATTGTCGGCTTCAAGTAAAGCCCCCGCCCCACAACATTCGTGCGCATGGTCTTTACTGCACCGTTTGCTATCGGCACGCCCATGTAAAGGTCACGGCTGCGCTGCCGCAGGGTTGAAAGGTTGTCTTCTATGTCTTCCCGGTGCGACCCTCCAGCGTAAAGCCACCCGGCAAGTGATTTTTTCGTTGTGCTTGCGCCGTAATTGCCATAGCCGCTGTTAAGAATTTCAATCTTCTTCCGGGCTGCCGTCCTTTTCAGTGCGGCTTCCGGGGCTATTACCGCAACGGCTTTGTCAAGCACTGCTGCAATTCCCATCTATCTTTTCACCTCCCATCTGGCTTTTTGCATGAAAAAAGCACCGTTTTACGGGTGCTTTTCTTTCCTTTGCCACTACGGGCAGTTTAACAATATCATTCGTATATCGGGAAATACAAGGAAATTGGGGGAAATGTCGGGAAATCTTTTTTATAAATCCCTCGGAACTGCCCTTTTTACTCTGTTTCTGCCACCGTTCGCCGCCACTGCTGCCAGTGCATTCACTTTCCCGTCCCAGTATTCAATCTCTTTCCGTATCTGGGTAAGGTCTGCCCTTGTCAATACCCTGCTGCCGATTGTGTAGGACTGTGAAGTTGTAACCGCCAGTTCCGCTTCCAGCCATGCGTCAAGGTGCTTCTGCGCCTGTTCAAGTGTGATTCCTGCCATTATGCAATACCTCCATTTCTCACGCCCCGCCCCCTACGCCTTGCCGGGGTTTTTTGTGTCTTTTTCTGTTCGCTGCCCGTGTCTTCTTTCTTTTTAAGCGGAAGACCCGTTATTTCTATTGCTGCCGTTGCGTAGTTCCGGCAGTCAAGGGCTTCATTCCTGCGGTGTTCCCCCTTGTCTTTCAGTTCCCAGACAAATACGGGTGTCCCCATCTTGTACCGCATAACCTTTTTTTCGGATGTAAGCCCCTTGAAATACTTTTCA
>JAEEGL013770275.1_pt1 | contig 29784 bp, 23 predicted proteins | sample 9134231 | NCBI WGS metagenome assembly JAEEGL01 (sample SAMN16246548, study PRJNA631951) | gut metagenome | biome: gut microbiome; feature: rumen; material: fiber-attached | host: Bos | place: Iran: Karaj | collected 2018-10
ATGAAGCGCATGAGTGCTTCGTAAACCCTTTGCACGGGAAAGCCCACAACATTGAAATACGAGCCCTCGATACGGGTTATGCCTATATGGCCAATCCACTCCTGGATGGCATAGGCGCCCGCCTTGTCGAAGGGCTTGTATGTATCTATGTAGTAGTTGATTTCTGATTCCGAGAGCTCTTTGAACCAGACCTCGGTAGTAACGGTGAAGGTTTCTTTCTTCTGTGAATCCCTCAGGGTTACGGCCGTAATCACGTGATGGGAACGGCCGGAAAGGTCCCGGAGCATGCGGCAGGCGTCCTGGCGGTCTTTTGGCTTTCCCAGGATTTCCTTGCCGGGAATAATGACCATGGTGTCTGCCGTTATGAGGATTTCGTCTTCTGCGAGGGGCCTGTGAAAGCCGGCCGATTTCCCTTCTGACATCAGGCGCGGAACCTCGTCGTAGGGCGTGTCCGGACAGAAGTGTTCCTTGAAATAATTCTTGGTATCTATTTCGAAATCAATATCCAAACCCTTAAGCAGCTCCCTTCTTCTTGGGGAGCCGCTTGCAAGGATTACGCGTTTTCCGTGAAGGTCCATCTTCTTAGAACAGCTTCTTGTATGTGGCGGCCTCGAAAACCCACTTGCCCTGGCTGCGGAGGGTGGTTTCTATTGCGTTCCTGAGGCAGCCTTTGCCGCCTGGGAAGTCCGACACCCAGTCAGCTATGTCCTTGACTTCTTCCACGGCGTCAGATGGGCATACGCCGCAGCCGCTTTCAATCATGCACTCTATGTCAGGAACATCGTCCCCGAAGAACATGACGTCCTTGCGCTCCAGGCCGTAACGGGTGCAGAATGTATCCAGGTCTTCAATCTTGCGGCGGCTGTGGAGGAACACGTCTTCTGCCTTTACCCCGCTGGTTAACATGCGTTTACGGATACTCTCAGAGCTGCCGCCGCTAATGATTGCAACGGGAAAACCGTTCATGACGGCCATCCTTATGGCAAAGCCGTCTTTGGCATCATACGTGCGCAGGAGGTCACCGTCCGAAGCGCAGAATACGCCCCCATTTGTGGCCACGCCGTCGATATCAAAGGCAAAGGCCTTGATACCGGTAAGTAAATTCATCTCAAGCATGCTACGACTTGTTGCCGCCCATGGGGCCGAAATCTGCCAGATTGAAGGTGCCGCCGCCCTGGGGACCGTTCTTGTTTCCGGAGAGGTCAATGATGCCAAACTGCGCTTCATACTTGGAAATGTTGTCGAACAAGGCGTTCATGAGGCGTTTGGCGTGTTCCGGAGTCATGATTATGCGGTCACTTACCTGGGCCTTGGGAAGGCCGGGGAGGGTAGTGGCGAAGTCCAGAACGAACTCGCTTCTGGAGTGGGAAATGATGGCCAGATTTGAGTACGAGACCTTGGTGGTCTGAGGGTTAAGTTCTATGCTTAACTGGTTCTGGGGTTTGGGCTGGTTGTTATCCATACAAATACGTGTTTTCGCAAATTTACGAAATCTTTTGCTATATTTACAAGTTAAATAAAGCAATATAACATACCAGCTATATGAAGAATAGGCTATATCTATTTGTAAGTCTAATACTTACAGTGTGCCTTATGGCCTGGTCGTGTTTTCAGGCAGAGCAGGATGTGCCTGTGGAAGACATAGTACTTAGCCAGTACGATGCTGAGATGGTAGTAGGGGACATCCTTGTTCTTGAAGCTACGATCTATCCGGAAGACGCTACTGATAAAACCATCGCATGGTCGTCTTCGGTCCCAACCGTCGCCACTGTGAATGAAAACGGCAAGGTCACTGCGGTGGGATCCGGAAAGACTGTCATATTAGCCAAGGCAGGTACCCTGATGGCTCCTTGTACCATTGTCGTGAGTCCCGCAAAGGTTGATATATCGGAGATTAAGCTGGACAAGTCGTCCCTGTCCATGACGATTGGCGACGAACAGACGCTTGTTGCAACTATAGTCCCGGCCGATGCCACCGTTCAGACTCTTCTGTGGGCCTCTTCGAATACTTCAGTTGCCACGGTGGAAAACGGCAAGGTGGTGGCAGTCAAGGAAGGCACTGCAACAATATCGGCCTCCGGTGACGGAAAGACCGCCGAGTGCTCAGTGACAGTGGATTATATACATGTTCAGAGCATTACGCTGGATAAGACTGAAGTGACTCTTACGGAGGGTGAGAGCTACACCCTTACTGCAACGGTGAAACCCGATGATGCAACTTATCCTACTTTGGCCTGGACCTCTTCAGACACGTCCATAGCAACTGTTTCGGATGCCGGAACGGTTACCTCCGTGGCTCCCGGTAATGTTAGGATCAAGGCATCGGCGGACGGTCAGGAAGCTGAATGTGTGTTTACCGTACAGAAGGCTCCGGATCCCGTTCCAACTAGTACTGGTATATACATTGCCGGCCAGGCCGCCTACGAATTCAATCCCAAAGAGCAGCAGATCAGTATCTACAGTGCGGAGGGTAACAGCTGGTACAGATTCCTTTTCCCTGCATCGCTTATGATGTATCAGGTTGGTCCCATCCCGGCATCCGTCGCGGTAGGTGATACGGTGAACGTTGTACTGGAAACCTTCACCTCCGGCGTAGAAACAGCCCAGCCCGTGAATTATACCCTTGAAATCCAGTCTATGGACGGCGTCACGATGGTCCTTTCATCTGCGGCGGGAGATGTGTTTATCTTAAGGTACTAAAGCTATGAAAAGAATTGTTGTTATAGCTGCATTGGCATTTGTTTCCGTACTTGCTTCAGCAGTACCTGCCGATAAAACCAAGTTCCTGTACAGACAGCCCGACGGCACCGTAATCACTCTCCAGAGGCATGGAGACGAGTTCTATCACTGGACTACCGACGGCAGGGGAAGGATTATGCAGCGGGACAAGAAAGGCTTCTACGTGGCTTCCTCCATGTCTGAAGCCGTCCACAGGGCAAACATCAGGAAGGCTTCCTCCATGCATCGCAGCATATGGTCCTCGTACGATAATCCTCCGGTGACCAATTTCGGTGACAGGAAGGTTCTTTGCATAATTGCAAACTTCTCGGATTCCACATTCGTTATACAGAATCCAAGGGACAAGTTTGAAGCCATGCTCAACCAGTCGGGGTACAATTACAATAGTGCAATCGGCTCTGTAAGAGATTATTATATAGACAATTCCAATGGCCTGTACAGACCCTCTTTCGATGTTTACGGCCCTGTTACCCTGACCAAGAGTTCTGCCCATTACGACAATTATGACGGCGAGGGCGGCTCCGTTGCCGAGGCCATCATGGAGGCATACGAGCTTCTGAAGGACCAGATAAACATTAACGATTACGACACGGACAATGACGGAAACATAGACATGGTCCTGTTCTATTATCCCGGCCACAACGAGGCGGAAGGCGCCGGCGAGGAGTCCATCTGGCCTCACCAGAGTACGGCCAATTACGGTTCCATGGGCGGAAAGAACCTCAATCGCTATTTCTGCACGTCCGAGCTCAGGGGCTCGAAAGGCAATACTATGTGCTCCATTGGCACAACCTGCCATGAGTTCGCGCATTCCCTGGGTCTTCCCGATTTTTATGACACAGACTATAAGGAAAGCGGCGGAGAGAATGCCAACACCACCGGTCAGTACGACCTCATGACCTCCGGCTGCTATAACGACCTTGGCCGTCGTCCTCCTTATCTGGGCGCAGTGGAACGCAATATGCTTGGGTGGATGGAAGCGCCTCAGGAGATAACCGAGAGCGGTGATTATGTCCTGGAATCAGTAAGTCAGAACAAGGCATACATGTCCAGCTCCAAGACAGAGGGGGAGTATTTCGTGTATGAGTATCGTTCAAGGAGCGGATGGGATTCCGGCCTCACGGAAGGCGGCCTGCTTGTTTATCACATAGACAAATCCAAGAATAAGGTTCCAGGCAGTTCCTTGACGGCATATCAGCTATGGGAGTACACCAATAAGATCAACTGCTTCAACGGACATCCATGCTACTATCTGCTGGAATCCTCCTCTGGATCGTACGTATTCCCTGGCCCTAACGGCGTTTCCAGCCTTGAACTGACCACTTGGGACGGACAGAGCTCCGGACTTTATCTTTCCGGCATTTCCAATAACGGCAGTAAGGTTAGCTTCAAAGCCAACATCACCGAAGGCCGTTCAGTGCTGGGCATGGTAAAGGATACGGACGGCAACCCCATGGCAGGCGTTCGCGTAGTCCTGTCCAAGGCGGCGTATGAATTCCAGGCACCGTCTCTTCTCAAGGACGATATTGTGACCACCACGGACAACACGGGGTGCTACCAGTTCACGCTTCCTTCAAATTATGCATCCATTGCAATCATAACGGCCAGTGCAGACGGATATATCCCCATCAGCATGAACCTCAAGCTTTCTGAACGGTATACCGGACAGGATATAACCATGGTGCGTCTTGGACAGGAAATACCGTCAGCCATCAGAAGATATGAGCCAGGGAATGCCGTCGTGAGCACGTTCCAGGTCAAGGATCTGCTGCTTGCCATGAAGTATACCTCCAGTGAAGTCAAGGAGTATGTGGGCGGAACCATAAGGTCCATCAGTTTCATCCCTTATGCCGATACATATACCGACGCATATGTGACCGTAGACTTCGGTACCCAGAGAGCCCTAACGAAGAAGGTTACCAGCCTGTATCAGAAGGGCGTCATGGTAACGGTGGACATCACTGCCGACAATATCAAGATACCTTCCGGAAAGGATGTCTACATAGGCTTCGGCCTCACTGGCCTGGACGAGACGGGGAATGAGTACAACATTCTGGTTTACCCCTCCGCCGATGGCAACAGCGGCAATTACTGGAGTTCCAACGTCACTGCAGGACCTTCCAACTGGGGACGGTACAATTTTGGCGAGAACGTATTCTATATTCCTGCAATAGAAGCGGTTATAGGTTTGCCTCTCCATACGGACTTCTCTATGCTGGGCGTAAGTTATATTCAGCTGGAGAACAATGTTCCCGTGGTATATCCGGCATCCGGCAAGACCGTAAAGGAAGTATCATGGACCTTCAACGGTACTCCGGTTGACAACCCTCCGTCCGTAGCATCATTCTCGGCAGACACGGTCCACACATACGTTGCAACTATCATTTACTATGACGGCACCTCGGAAAAGGTAATCTACGATTACGTCAAGTAGTTCTCTCTTTGCAACTGACATAAAATTATCGTATATTTGCATGATATAGCAGATATACGATTTTTTTATGAACGAACTTGCAGCCAAGTACAGTGCCAAGGATGTGGAAGACAAGTGGTATGCCTGGTGGCTTGCCCATAAGTGTTTCCACAGTGAACCCAACGAAAAACAGCCATACACTATAGTCATACCTCCGCCCAACGTGACGGGTATCCTTCACATGGGGCATGTCCTGAACAACACCCTCAACGACGTCCTTATCCGCAAGGCCCGCATGGACGGCAAGAATGCCTGCTGGGTCCCCGGTACGGATCATGCCTCCATCGCAACGGAGAGCAAGGTGGTTGCCAAACTCAAGGCAATGGGCATCTCCAAGGAAGATATCGGCAGGGAAGAGTTCCTGCGTCATGCCTGGGAGTGGAAGGAAGAGCACGGCGGCATTATCCTGGAGCAGCTGCGCAAGCTTGGCTGTTCCTGCGACTGGGACCGCACCCGCTTCACAATGGAACCGGAACTGTCGGAAGCCGTCATCAATACATTCGTCTATTTCTACAAGAAAGGCTGGATATACAAGGGCGTACGCATGGTGAACTGGGATCCCGTGGCCCTCACGGCAGTTTCTGACGATGAGGTGGTCCACAAGGACACCCAGAGCCATTTCTACCACCTCCGTTACTTCATATCGGACGGCAACGGCAACCCTACGGACAAGTTCCTGGTCATAGCCACAACCCGTCCTGAGACCATTATGGCCGATGCCGCCATCTGCGTAAATCCCAAGGACGAGCGCCACTTCTGGCTCAAGGGCAAGAAAGTCCTTATCCCGCTCATCAACAGGGAAATCCCCGTCATCGAGGACGATTACGTGGAAATGGACTTCGGTACCGGCTGCCTCAAGGTTACGCCCGCCCACGACGTACACGACTATGAAATAGGCCTAAGGCATAACCTTCCCGTCCTGGAAATCATAGACGACCACGGAAAACTGAACGAGAAGGCGGAAATCCTTATCGGGGAAGACCGCTTCGTGGCCCGCAAGAAGATAGTGAAAATGCTGGAAGAGGCCGGAAACCTTGTAAAGGTGGAAGACTATACCAGCCCAGTGGGTTATTCTGAGCGCACTGACGCCGTCATAGAGCCCAAGCTCAGCGCCCAGTGGTTCCTGAAGATGGAGAAACTTGCCTCCATGGCACTTGAAACCGTTGAAAGCGGCCGTACCAAGTTCATTCCGGAGAAGTACGTGAACACGTATCGTCACTGGATGGAAAACGCACGCGACTGGTGTATCTCCAGGCAGCTCTGGTGGGGCCAGCGCATACCTGCATATTACCTGCCAGACGGTTCCTATGTGGTTGAATCCACACCTGAAGCAGCACTTAAGGCTGCACAGGCTATCAATCCTTCTATCAAGGCTGAAGACCTGCATCAGGACGAGGATGTCCTTGATACCTGGTTCAGCTCCTGGCTCTGGCCCATATCGGTATTTGATCCGCAGAAGCCCGGCCATCCGGACCACAAGCCCAACAAGGACCTTGCATACTATTATCCTACCAATGACCTCGTAACAGGCCCGGACATCATCTTCTTCTGGGTGGCCCGCATGATCATGGCCGGCGAGGAGTTCATGGGCAGGGAACCTTTCTCCAACGTGTATTTCACCGGTATCGTCCGTGACAAGATAGGCCGCAAGATGTCCAAGACGCTTGGCAATTCGCCCAACCCTCTGGACCTTATCAATACTTACGGCGCAGATGCCGTCCGTATTGGCATGCTGCTATGCTCAAGCGCAGGTAATGATATATTCTACGACGAGGCCCAGATCAAGCAGGGCGCAGCATTCTGCAACAAGATTTGGAACAGCTACCGCCTTGTGAAGGGCTTCAGCGTGGATCCTTCAGTGAAGCAGTCGCCTGCAGCCGCAGAGGCGGTCAAATGGTTCCGCGCAAAGCTCTCCGATACCGTTTCCCTGGTAGAGGACCACTATAGCAAATTCCGCATCTCCGATGCCCTTATGACCATCTACAAGCTGTTCTGGGACGACTATTGCTCCTGGTACCTGGAGGCCATCAAGCCTGCTTTCGTAGAAGGTAAGGCCCAGCCTCTGGACAAAGACACCCATGCGGCCACGCTGGAGTTCTTCGAGGCTCTCCTGAAGCTTATCCATCCTGTGATGCCTTTCATCACTGAAGAACTGTGGCAGGACATCGCGGAGCGCAGGGAAGGGGAGACCATCATGTACGCTCCCACTCCCAAGGCTGAAGAGTTTGCCCCTTCAGTCCTGGCAGACTTCGCACTTGCGTCGGAAGCTATCAATGCCGTCCGCGGAGTGCGCAGCCAGCGCAACATCCCTCCCAAGGAGCAGCTCACGCTCAAAGTAAAAGCTATGGCTTTCCCCTGCATTGCCGTTATCGAAAAACTGGCTAACGTGAAGCTGGAACTCGTGGAAGGATTCGGAGATTCTCAGGGCGTAGGCCTCATGGTCAGGACCACTGAAATGTTCGTTGTGCTCAACTCTACGGTGAACGTTGAAGAGGAACTTGCCAAGGCCAGGAAAGACCTGGAATACCTTCAGAAATTCCTTGCCGGAGTGCGTGCAAAGCTCTCAAATGAGCGCTTTACAGCCAATGCTCCGGCCGCCGTCATTGAAACGGAGCGTAAAAAGGAGTCTGATTCGCTCTCCAAGATAGAATCTCTCGAGGCAAAGATTAAACAGCTGACAAATAGTAAATAAAACAAGAAAGTTATAGCGTATAACATTTTTGTTATGAAGGTTTTTTCCACTACTTTCCCTGTAAGATACTATGAAACGGACCAGATGGGCATTGTCCATCACTCAAATTATATCCGTTTCTTCGAGAACGCGCGCAGCCAGATGATGGTTGACCTCGGTTGCCCCATCGAGCAGTTCGAAAAACAGTTCGGAGTTCTCATTCCCATTATATCTGTGGAGTGCCGTTACCGCCGTCCGGCAAGGATGGGAGACGTCCTCACTGCAACCGCCTCCGTAGTGAAAGAACCTATGGCAAAGATGGAAGTCGCACAGACCGTGGTGAACCAGAAGGGAGAGATCTGCGCGGAAGGCCTGGTGGTGCTAGGCTTCATCGACAGTAAAACCTTCCGGCCGGTGCGCTGCCCGGAGGCCATAATCCAGATGTTTGAAAAACTCCAATAATTATGAGTATGCTTTTTTACCCTATGGTGTTCGGTACATGGGAAATCATCCTTATCGTACTGGTAGTTCTCCTTCTCTTCGGCGGAAAGAAGATTCCCGAGCTCATGAAAGGGCTTGGCAAAGGCGTCAAGAGTTTCAAGGAGGGCATGAACGAGGTGGAGAAGGAAGTGGAGGGTGCCGATACCAAAACAGAGTATAATAAGGACGAAAAGTAAGGTGGCCGCGAAGGACAAGGAGATGTCCTTCTGGGACCACATTGAAGAATTGAGGGGAACCCTGTTCCGCTCGATTCTGGCTCTGGTGTCGGTGGCCGTCGTTTTCATGTGCTTCCCCAAACAGCTGTTCAAGGCTGTCCTATGGCCAACCAGGCCGGATTTCCCGCTCTACCGCCTTCCGGGGGTGGACTTTTCAATGGATCTGATAAATATCGAGCTCTCTGCCCAGTTCTTCGTGTACCTTAAGGTCTCGGTCCTGTGCGGAGTGGAAGTAGCTTTTCCTTATATTATATGGGAAATCTGGAAGTTTGTGGCGCCGGCGCTTTATGACAATGAGAGGAAACCGGTCCGGAAGGCGTTCCTTCTTTCGTCGGGACTGTTTTATCTTGGAGTTGCAGTAGGGTACTTCGTGGTGCTCCCGGTGTGTCTTATGTTCTTTGTGAACTTCTCCGTGAGTGAAGCCATCGTGAATACCATCTCCCTGGGATCGTACATGTCACTGTTTATTTCGATGGTATTCCTCATAGGCATCCTGTTCGAGTTTCCTACGGTGATAATGGCGCTTTCAAGCATAGGAATAGTTGATCGTCCCATGCTGAGGAAGGGGAGGAAATATGCATTCGTCATAGTCCTTGTCCTTGCAGCGCTTATTACGCCAAGCGACCCCTTCTCCATGTTTGTCCTTGCCATACCTCTGTACGGGCTGTATGAGTTCTCAATCCTGATGTGTAAGAAAGAGGCATGATTTCCATCAACAACGTAACGGTTTCTTTCGGCAGTTTCACACTTCTGGACTGCATCAGCTTCCATATCAGTGAGCAGGACAAGATTGGGCTGGTGGGGAAGAACGGCGCCGGGAAATCCACGGTGATGAAACTCATCACCGGTGAGCAGCAGCCCACTTCAGGTTCCATAGACAAGCCCTCTGGCATCCGGATAGGCTATCTGCCCCAGATCATGGAGCATCACAAGGGCGTGAGCGTGATAGAGGAAGTTCTCTCTGTCTTCGACTATATCCATGAGATGGAGGCCGAGCTTGAAGTACTTTCCGCCAAGCTTGCGGAGAGAGAGGACTATGAATCCGGCGAATATGCCGCTCTCATAGACCGGATGAATACAATCAACGACAGGCTTTCCCTGGAATCCGGCGAGTCTCCCAGGACCCGTGCCCTGAAGGTACTGAAAGGCCTTGGTTTCAAGGAAGAAGAACTTGAGCGGAATACGGAGACCTTCAGCCAGGGGTGGAACATGCGTATGGAACTTGCCAAGATCCTTCTGGGTGAGCCCGATGTTCTCCTTCTTGACGAGCCTACCAACCATCTGGACATAGAATCAATCCAATGGTTCGAAGACTATCTGAAGGCTTTCCGTGGCTCCGTACTGCTTGTTTCCCATGACCGCAAGTTCCTGGACAACGTGACCGGACGTACGGTGGAAATCATGCTCGGGCATATAACCGACTATAAAGTGCCCTACAGCAAGTATGTGGAACTCCGTGCGGAGCGTCTTGCCCAGCAGACCGCGGCATATGAGAACCAGCAGCGCATGATAGAGAAGACGGAGGATTTCATCAACCGTTTCCGATATAAGCCTACTAAGAGCAATCAGGTGCAGTCACGTATAAAGGCCCTTGAGAAGCTTGACAGGATAGAGATAGACCAGACGGAGAATTCCAGGATCAATATCAAATTCCCTCCTGCTCAGCGCTCCGGTGACATAGTGTTCAAGGGCACGGATCTTACGGTAGGATATCCTGGAAAGATTGTGTTCAGGGATGCCCAGATAGAGATTAAGAGGGGAGAGAAAGTGGCCCTGGTTGGCCGTAACGGAGAAGGCAAGACCACCTTGATGCGAGTTATAACCGGAGAGCTTACCCCCATAGAGGGCGAGGCAAAGATTGGCCACAACGTAAAGACCGGTTATTATGCCCAGAACCAGGAAGACATACTTGACGGCTCCATAACCGTGTTCGATACTTTGGACAGGGTTGCCGTGGGAGAGATAAGGACCAAGCTCAGAGATATCCTGGGCGCGTTCCTGTTCAAGGGAGAGGATATAGACAAGAAGGTGTCGGTCCTTAGCGGAGGGGAGAGGGCAAGGCTTGGAATGGCCCGCCTGATGCTTTCTCCATACAATGTGCTGGCGCTTGACGAACCTACCAACCACATGGACATTCTCTCCAAGGACAGGCTCAAGCAGGCCCTTAAAAGCTTTGATGGCACGCTTATTGTCGTATCCCATGACCGTGACTTCCTGGAAGGGCTTGTGGATAAGTTGTATGAGTTCAGGGACGGCCGCGTGAAGGAGCACCTCGGAGGGGTTTCGGAATTCCTGGAGCGCCGCAAACTGGAAAGCCTTCATGAACTGGAGGTGAAGCAGAAGGAGGCCGTGAATGACGCACCGGTGAAAGACAACGCCGCGGCAGAGTCTTTCAAGCGTCAGAAGGCCCTGTCAAAGGAAGACAGAAAGATACGTAACCGCATTTCTTTCCTTGAGAAAGAGATAGCACTGAAAGAGGGGAGGATGCAGATTATTGAAAAAATACTTGCAAATCCCGGAAATAATGAAGATATTTATGAGTTAACTCGTGAATACTTGGAACTTAAGCTTGGCCTGGACTCCCAGACAGACGAATGGACAACGCTTATGGAGCAGATTGATAACTAATATATTTAACATAAAACTTAATGATTATGAAAAACTTCTTCAAGGCTATCGGAACCATTGCTTCCGTTATGGCGCTTTCTGCAACCGTCGCCCTTGCACAGGAGCAGCAGTCTTTCACTATCCAGTTGGAAGACAAGGTTCTTCCAGTGAGTGACTTCACTTCCGTGAGCGTGGCAAACGATTTCGAGGTTACCATAGACAAAGGTGACTGCGGAGTACGTCTCACCGTAGACAACGCCCTCTCTCCTTATGTTCAGGTATATGTCAGGGCCAAGACCCTCTACATCGGCTATGACGATAAATCCGTTCCCAAGGACATCAAGAAGCTCTATAAGGCAAAGAATGCGGCCCAGCCCACTTTCAGGGCAGTGGTTACCATGCCTGAGATTGCAGCCATCACCATGGCGGACAACGCAACAGTTACTTCCGCAGTTGAATTTCCCGGTGAATTCCTTCAGGTTACGCTTGGCGACAGGAGCCAGGTCAAGAGCCTGTCCGTGATTGCTACCACCGCATCTATCACCATGACCAAGAATTCCCAGGCTGTCCTTTCCATCAAGGCAGACGACAAGGTTGAAATCACCAACGACGGCAACTCCAACCTCAAGCTTTCCGCCAACACCGGCAATCTCACTGTAAATGGTAACGGCAATGCTACCGTATCCATCGGCGCAGAGACCCCTGTTGCAAACGTGAACGGCAACGGTAATGCCAAGATCGCCCTCGCTGCAAAGGCAGACAACATCAACGTCAACGCCGTGGGCAACTCCAAGCTTGTCCTTTCCGGTGAAACCGCAGCTCTTTCCGTACGCGGTGAGAAGAATGGTGACATCGACGCCGACGGCCTCATCAACGCAGACGTGGTTGCAAACCTCACCGGCAACGCCAAGGCTACCGTGAGCTCTGCAGAGACCATCGACGCAACACTCACCGGCGGCAGCGCCCTGTACTATTCCGGTGCTCCGGTCTTCAAGATTGGCAAGATCGTGAAGTCCACTCTTGCACCCAAAGGTACACCCCTCAAGTAAGCAATGATTTACGACTCTCATGTCGATACACCTTCCGAGCTTCTTCGCTCCAGAGACATAAGTATCGACAATCAAACGGGGCACGTCGATTTTCCCAAGCTAAGGCGCGGGGGAGTCGACGGCTCCTTTTTTGCCCTTTATACATCCGCAGAGACCGCTCCTGACGCTGCAACAGTCCATGCTATGGAAATGATTGCCGCGGTGCAGGATGCCGTAGAAAAGGACGGAAATGCCCTTATTACGGTTTCTCCCGCGCAGGCGGCCACTAATAAGGATAAAGGTATATTCTCCGTTTTCCTGGGAATGGAGAACGGTTCTCCCATTCAGGAATCGCTTCCGCTCCTGAGACTCTTCCACCGCCTTGGCGTAAGATATCTTACCCTTACTCACAATGGAGACAACGCCATTGCGGACAGCGCCGCGGAAGGAAAGACCTGGGGCGGACTCAGTCACTTCGGCAGGGAAGTGGTTAAGGAGATGAACCGTCTGGGTATGATGGTGGATATTTCTCACGCATCGGATGCTACGTTCTACGACTGCATCAGGTATTCGAAGGCTCCCATCGTGGCAACGCATTCCTGCTGCCGCACCCTTTGCCGCCACAGGCGTAATCTTACGGACGATATGCTCCGCGCCATTGCCGACGTGGACGGTTACGTAGGAATCAATTTCTATCCCTTCTTCCTTACCGACGATGCCCAGCCCTTTCCGGGCATAGATGACATCATCCGTCACATAGACCACGCCGTGGAAAAATGCGGTATAGATCACGTGGGAATAGGTACGGACTTTGACGGAATCGAAGTCACTCCAACGGGTCTTGACGATGTCTCAAAACTGCCTGTCCTGCTGGAAGAATTGATACGTCACGGATACACTATGGAGGAGGTGGAGAAGATTTCCGGCCAGAATCTGATGAGCGTTCTAGGGCGTGTTATAAAGTGTTCTGAATTAGGGAGATAGGTTAAATATCAATACAAAAGTAACACTAATGTTATATAAGTAAACATTAGTGTTACTTTTATTATATATCAATGAATTAGTCCTCCAGGATGTATAAACGGAGCAGATTGAGTGCGGTGGAGGCAAAACGTTCTATATTGCGCTTGCGGTCGCTGCGATAACAGTACTTTTGGGTGATTGTTCCGTGAGGTCCGGTGACTCCTATCCACACAGTTCCAACCGGATTCACGCCGTCTCCAGACGGGCCGGAAAGGCCGGTGGTAGAAACGGCATAATCACTGCCCGTGAGCTTCCGTACGCCCTCTGCCATGGCGGCTGCAACCTCGCTTGAAACCACTCCGTTTTTCTCTATGATATCAGGATCAACCCCAAGCACCTTTTCCTTAACCGATATGGCATAAGACGTGACTGAGCCAAGGAAATAGGCCGACGAGCCGGCAACCGTGGTGAACAGGTGGGCTATCTCTCCGCCAGTGCAGCTCTCAGCACACGAGACGGTCTTTCCGCGTTCCAGAAGAAGCTCTCCCAGAGCCTGCTCCAGGTTCGTATCCTTTAGGGCGTACACTTTATTGCCCAGAATGGCCTTTAATTTGGCTATTTGGGCCTTTTGGCGTTCCAGGGTATCAGATGTATTATCCGAGTACGAAGACAGCCTTAAACGGATTCCTGTGAGGGGATTGGGCAGGTAGGCAAGGTGCATGTCGGCCGGGAGGGCGTCTTCCCATGGGGCGATTAGCTCCGATAACGCAGATTCCGCGATACCATAAACCATTATATTACTGTGAACTATCTCTCCCGGACTAAAGTGTTTCTTTATATCAGCCACAATGTCCGGAATGGCACCCACAGCCTCGTGGGGGACGCCGGGAAGGGAATAGAGCGTGCCCTTTCCAAACAGGTTCCGGAAAACCATTACCGGAGCCGTACCGAGCTTGTTTACAATTACTTCCGCCTTGTCAGGCACAAGCGCCTGCGCCCTGTTGTTTGGCAGCATGTCCAGGCCTCTGCCCTGCAGGATCTTCCGTACCATCTCAAGCTGGTCCGGATCTTCCCTATAGCCCTTGCTGCCGGAAATCTTGAGGAGAGTGGCCTTTGTGATATCGTCCTTTGTGGGGCCTAGGCCGCCGGTTGTAATGACTATGTCCGACGATGACAGGAGGTCCTGGAGGGTCTTCTCCATCACCTGTGCATTGTCCGGAACAGAGTACATGCCGGCAATCTTAACACCCACATTTTCAAGAGCTTGCGCAATGTGAGCGGAGTTGGTATCAACAACCTGGCCAATGAGAATCTCATCGCCTATAGTCACAATTGAAGCTTGGATCATGACTTTTCCAGAAGTGTTTTGAGGGTCTTTTTAACGGAGAGAAGACCGGCGTTCAATTCCACGAGGGAAGCGCCGGAAGAAAGAAGCTGCAAGGCTTCTTCCGGATTCTCCGTGCAACCTATAATGGGAATGCGGCCCTGGGTATGCTCATATATACTTTTGACCTTGGCTAGGCCATGTGCAACTATGCCGTCTATCCCGGATAACCTGCTGTAAGACAGCACTGTATCCAATTCCTCAGGGGTGAGCTCGTTGGATATTCTGAGGTACACGGGGGTGTATTTCTCATAGCACAGCCGCAGCGAAAGCAGAGAATCCAGCATGGATACGGTGTCTGAAATATCCATGGCATTGATGCCGCCGTTCTTGTTGGGGTTTATGACGATAATGTCTGCAAAGTCATACGAGAGGGAGAAGTTCCTTTGGATGTCTTCTGCAATGTCCACCAATATTACTTTGCCCTGATAATGCTGCCTTATGGCTGATATCCAGTTGATTACGTCATCCTTTGGAGGCGTGGTCACAATGAAGGACGCACTCTTGCAAGGCTGTGTGGAGCCCACGGGATTGCGGAAAAGGATGCCGGAGACCTCCTTTTCAAGTCCTGTATTCTTTCGTTTATTCCTACCGAACAGCATTTTGCAGAGCTTTGGTGCAGTGCAAATTTACTAAAAATTATTGTTCTGCCGTGAAAATCTTGTAAGTATTGTCTTTATAGAACACCATGATATGGTCTATTTCAGGTGTCTGTGGACTGGAAAAAAGGTTCCCTGTGGCCTCCTGGGGCATGTTTTCCGGCTGAGAATCATCCTTGTACATGGATCCCTTGCCGGTTAACAGCCAGTCAATGTTAAGGGCAGGGTAGTGGAGTGCCAGGCTTTCCAGAAATTCATAGCCTGGTTTGTTGCGTCCGGACAAAATATGGGAGACGCTTCCGCGTGCTACGGAAAGAGTATCCGCAAATTGAGACTGAGTAATGTTTTGTGCCTGCAAAAACAGCAAAAGACGGCGGTTCATGATTTACAACATTGTTTTCACAAATGTAAAAATTTCCGTTGGGATTTCAATGAGTTTACAGAATTACTTTTGAACAGGGGAAGGGGATTCTTGTTTAAATATATATTAAGTATTACATTATATAAATATTATTAATGCACTGATTTATTTTGCGTTAATTAGTGTTTATATGCCAATATGAAACTATTTTGTAACCACTTCGGTTTTTAATGCTATTTTATGCTGAATTATTATTGTATATAAGCATGCATAAATAGCTGATTATAATAGTATTATATAAAGTGTGGAACAATTTCACTTCTTGCTCCCTGCCATAGTTTCGCGCGAATATTTATTTTCTTGAATTGATTGTAATTTGTTTACAAGTTTTGGCACCTACGCGGCTGGCTTGGATTCAATAATGTAAACTATGCTCGTCTGCTTAACGGCGATAATTTCGCCGCTGAGATAATTGCGATAAAATGGTTAACTTTGCGTAAATTTTGAATTCTCATGATTCCTGAGATACACATAGAAGATTACAATTATCCGCTTGAGGACTCCAGGATAGCGAAATATCCTCTCCCTGAGCGGGACAGCTCAAAGCTTCTGCATTATAAGGCCGGAAAGGTTTCCCAATATGTTTTCCGTGAGCTTCCGGATCTTTTGCCGGACAATGCGATTATGGTTTTCAACGATACCAAGGTGGTTCCTGCCAGATTGCATTTTGTAAAGCCTACCGGCGCTCATATAGAGATTTTCTGCCTTGAACCGGTAAAACCTGTGGAGTATAATACCGCCTTTGCTGCCACTGAAACCACAACCTGGAAATGCGTTCTGGGAAATGCCAAGAAGTGGAAAGGAGATGTGCTTACTCTTGCAAATCCTCAGAATTCTCCTGAAATAGAGCAGCTTGCAATGCGTGCCGTTCTTGAGGACAGGGATGGACAGACCGGTCATGTACGCTTTGAATGGAACGGAGGATATCCCTTTTCCAGGGTTTTGGAGATATGCGGGACAATTCCCATTCCGCCGTATTTGAACCGAGAATCGGAGGCTCTGGACGTGGAACGTTATCAGACTCTCTACGCCCGTATTAGAGGCTCTGTGGCCGCTCCTACGGCCGGTCTTCACTTTACGGAAAACGTTCTGGAGAGAATCCGGGCCAAGGGAATCCACACGGAAACCGTCTGCCTTCATGTAGGGGCCGGTACTTTCCTTCCCGTGAAAGGCTCTCTGGTGAGCGAGCATCCCATGCACCGGGAACCGTTCGTTATATCTAAGTCCCTTATTGAATCTCTCAGGGACGGGGAGCGCAGCGTAATTGCCGTGGGGACCACATCGGTCCGTACACTTGAATCCCTTTATTATGCAGGCGTTTCCTGTCTGGAGAAGGGGTGTCCGGAGGATGTGGAGCAGTGGGCTCCTTATACCCGGGAATACCCCTATTCTACCCGGGAGGCGCTGGACGCCATCGTCAGATACCTTGAGAAAGAGGGGCTTGACAGGCTGTCGCTGGGTACCAGGATTATCATCGTACCCGGGTTCAGGTTCAGGATTGTGGAAAGGCTGGTAACCAATTTCCATCAGCCTGAGAGTACGCTTATCCTGCTTGTATCGGCCTTTGTCAATGGCGATTGGCGTACTATCTATGACTATGCCCTTGCAAACGGATTCCGATTCCTCAGTTACGGAGACAGTTCACTATTGGAAAGGGCGGAATAATTTTCTAACTTTGTGGATAGTTAATTGGTAAGCTTATGGATCAGAACAGCGAATTCAACGATATCGCTCCCTTTGGGGATGAAGATGCTTCCGCCGGCCTTTCCAAGGTGGCAAACCATCCTGCGGTTCCGTGGGTATCCAAGTATATCTTCCCCAACCAGCCGGAAACCTATCTGAGGGACATTCTGCGTAGCATCAAGACCGTGGACCAGTTCCAGTCCATGGTTATGTCAAAGGCCGTGGAATGGGTCATAGAGACCACGGTGAAGGAGTTCTCCTACGACGGTCTGGAAAGGCTTAAGGCCATTGACGGCTGCTACCTTGCCATGTCCAATCACAGGGATATCATCCTGGATCCGGCGTTCACCCAGATTATCCTTTACAGGAACGGCCTTCCCATGACCCAGATAGCAGTAGGGGACAACCTCCTCAAGGATCCTACGGTAGAGCTCCTGATCCGTTCCAACCGCATGATTAAGGTTATTCGCGGTATATCGGCCCGAGAGCTATACCTGTCTTCCCAGCTCCTGTCCAAATATATCAGGGAAACCGTTACCAGCGGTACTGCATCAGTATGGATTGCCCAGAAGGAAGGCCGTACCAAAAACGGCCTGGACGTTACTGAGCAGGGACTCCTGAAGATGTTCAACATGAGCGGAAGCGGAGACTTCGTGAAAGACTTCAAGGAGCTGAATATCGTCCCTATGAGCATCTCTTACGAGTACGAGCCCTGCGATATCCTCAAGGCCCGCGAGCTCCTCATCTCCCGTACTCAGAAATACGTGAAGACGGAGCACGAAGACCTTCAGAGCATAATGATAGGCATCAAGCAGTATAAGGGCAACGTGCATCTCCACATAGGTGAGCCTCTTACGGACGAGGAACTCCATGAAGCCTCTCTATGTGACAAGAACGACCGCTTCCAAAGCATCCGCCACGCCATGGACCGCCGCATCATCAGCGGCTATAAGCTGTGGAAAACCAATTACATGGCCTATGACATAGTAAATCCTGGCGCCAAGTATGCGGACAAGTACACTCAGGAAGATCTGTCGGCGTTCAAGAAATATATTGAGGGTCAGCTCAAAAAGGTGGAGCCAACCCTCAATCAGGAAGACCTCAGGGACATCCTGCTGCACATCTACAGCAATCCTGTCCTGTCCAAGGAAGAACTCTAGTTCTTGATGTGGACATCCATCTGCTGGAAGGGGAAGCCTATTCCGTACTTCTCCGGCAGCAGGGTGTAGAAATTCTCGTTAAGGAAGAAATATGCATTCCAGTAATCCGTAGCTGAGACCCAGCTGCGGGTTACGTAGTTTACGCCGTTGTCTCCAAGGCTCATGATTGCCACAAACGGGTCTGCAGCGCCCTGGGTGGTGGAATCAAGCACATAGGGGCATGTGCCTATAATCTCCAGAAGGGCCTTCTTCACGGCTTCTGCATCTGTTCCGTACGGTACGTTCACGTTGATGTCCACCCTCCTCAGGGGCATTGCGCTGATATTATTGATATTGCCGTTGGACAGGGCTCCGTTGGGGAGGATGACGCGACGGTTGTCCGTAGTGAGGAGCTTGGTGCTTACGATATTCACATCCGTCACGATTCCGCTGAAGCCCAGCGCCTCTATGAAATCACCGGCCTTGAAAGGCTTGAACACCAGTATCATGATACCGCCTGCGAAGTTCTGGACGGTACCGCTCATGGCCATGCCAATAGCCATGCCTCCGGCTGCCAGGAGGGCTGCAAGGGATGTGGTGTTGATGCCCAGCGTGCTTATGGATATGACAATAACAATAATCCACATGCCAATGCTCACCAGGCTCAGGGTGAACGATGCCAGTGTCTTTTCCGTGTTTTTCCTGGCAAAACCCTTCTTGAGGCCGTTCTTCACCATCCTTATAATCCATGCGCCTATGATATAGATGAGAAGCGCTGCCAGGACCTTGAGGCCAAACTGGATGGCTTGGTTAATGAGATTGTCAATAAGCTGGTCCGGCGGGGTGGTCTTTATGGTTTCCACTATGGCCTGACGCTTTACGGCCAGGGAATCGGCGTTCAGATTGGTCTGGAGGATATAAAGGAGGTTCATTTCTGCTACAGATTAACGATTAGATATGCCATATAGGCGGCCCAGATAATGAGGAACAGGTAGCCGTCAAGGCGGTCCAGCTGGTTCTTTTTGCCCACAAAGAGGCAAGTGACCAGTGCCACGGCGCTCACCAGGAGGGCACCCATGTCTATGAAGTTGATACCCCGGAACGAAATTGGGGCGATTACCGCCGATGCTCCCAGGATAAGGAGTATGTTGAAAATGTTCGAGCCGATTATATTGCCAAGTGCTAGCTGCCCTTTCTTTTTAACGGCGGCGGCCACGCAGGTTGCCAGTTCCGGAAGTGAAGTGCCACCCGCCAGGATGGTGACGGCTATGAACTTGTCGCTTATTCCAAGCTGTGAGGCAATTCCTGTGGCATTGTCCACAAAGAGATTTCCGCCTATCACGAGTGCCGCCAGACCGGCCAGGATCATGAGTATGGAGAGCCACAGTTTCTGCGTTTTTCCACCTTCCTGCTCCTTATTCCGGTCCTTCCCGTTCCTGAAGCTGATCCACATGTAGGCGATGAAGAGGATAAGGAGGATAATGCCGTCTATGCGGTTAAGGCCGTCCGTCCCAATTCCGAATATGCTATACTCCAGGCCCAGTAGCACAAGGAGGAAAGTGACCAGGAGGTTCATGGGAATATCCCTCTTTCTGTTGGAACGGGTGATGCCCATGGGGAGGATAATGGCCGTGAGACCTAGGATGAGCAGGGTGTTGAAAATGTTTGAACCCACCACATTGCCAACTGCGATGTCTCCGTTTCCTTCCAGCGCGCCCACCAGGCTTACAACCATTTCCGGGGCCGATGTTCCCATTCCAACGATGGTGAGGCCGATGACAAACTCGCTGAGTCCGGCGCGGCGTGCGACGGAGGAGGCGCCGTCTACCAGCCAGTCCGCACCCAGTACCACAAGGGCAAGTCCGGCCAGAAAGAGTATGGTCATCAATAGCATGTCAGTTCATTTTTGTGTTGCAAAAATAGTAATTCTTACCGAATTATAGTATATTTGCGTGATAAGATACTATGTATAATGAGGTTTTTTCGGCCTGTTTTATTACTGTTAGTCTTGCTGCCTGTGTGCTGCTGCCATCCCAAGGAGCCCACTCAGGAGCCGGAGGCCGATTATCTTCTCATCGACCGCCAGGTCACGGATTTCACCAAGAGCATATCCCCTGACGGGGCGGATGCCGCATTCACCATTTCCTGCGACGCGGAATGGGAGATATCCGTTCCGGAAGATGCGGTATCGTGGGTGACGATAGGTGAGAGTTCGAAGACCGGAAAGAATTCATGGTCGCTTCCATATACGGTTACGTCCAACGAAAGTATCTATCCCAGAAGCACCAAGATTGTATTCAAGGCCGGTGAACACAGCATCCAGGTCACAATGGACCAGGGTGTCCCGGACCCTCTTACGCTTAACAAAGTACCCGGTTTCTACGGCATAGAAGGTGTCAACGTGCTTCCCACAGGTGTGCGCCAGTCATCGTCCTTCCACTTTGGCGGGTACTGGACATACAGGATTCTGGATCCCTCTACACTAACTGTACAGGCACTGGGGAACATCCCTTGGGAACTCACGCCTGGCAGCCATATCTCCGTGAGCTACAAGATGGTACGCCAGGGAATGGAAGAGGCTTACGAACCCAGTGTTGACGTTGAAGTGGTGAGGGTTACCAATATGCTTGTATGGCTCAGGAAAGACGAGTCTGAATACTTTATTCTTGAACGATGACACTCCGCCGCCTCATACCGTGCTTTGCCGCCATGCTGCTTGCAGCCGTGGCGTATGCCGGTCCTGCGCGTCCCGGTGTGCATCCATACCTCCAGCCGGACGGCAGTAAACTGAGAATCAGCATACACGGAGACGAGCACGGCCACTGGGCCACCGACGCCTCCGGAAATGTGCTGGAATTGGATTCAAAGGGATTTTACAGGAAGGCGTCCCGGAACATAAAGCCGTCGGCTATAAGGATGCGTCAGGCCCCTTCAAAGGCATATATGACAACGGGAGAGAGACATATCCCCGTGGTCCTGGTGGAGTTTGCCGATGTCTTTTTCTCCTTCGACAACGTTGCGGAGATGTTCGACAATCTCCTTAATCAGGAAGGCTACTCGGACTTTGGAGCAACCGGGTCCGTGAGGGACTTTTACGTGGAGAATTCACTGGGGCTGTTTACGCCGGTGTTCGACGTACTGGAGCCTGTGCGTCTTGAAAATAACATGGCCGCTTATGGCGGCAACACCGTAGCAGGCGTGGACAGGGCGCCGGAACTTGCCCTGTACGAAGCCTGCCTGGCGCTGGACGAGTCCACGGACTTTTCCGTGTACGACCAGGACGATGACGGTATGGTGGACATGATCCTGTTCTACTTTGCCGGGTACGACGAGGCCGAATACGGTCCTGCGGACGCCATATGGTCCCAGCAGTCCAGCGTACAGGAATCGTCCAATGTAACCGTCCGGAAGGCCTTGTTTGACGATAAACTCCTTGGCCGGTATTTCTGCACTTCGGAACTTGCCGGTAATTCCGGGACCAATTTCAAGGGCATAGGCACCACGTGCCATGAGTTCGCCCATTCCCTGGGCCTCCCGGATTTGTACGATACGGACAACTCCCAGAACGGCCTTGCAGGCGGCCTATACGACTTTTCCACCATGTCCTACGGCGTCTATAACAATGACGGCCGTACGCCGCCGTATTTCAACATTCTGGAAAGAGCGCTGCTTGGATGGGTGGATGAGAGCGAGATCCCTCTGCTGCCGGAAGGCAGTCTTCTGTGGCGCCCCGTTCAAGAGAATGCCGCCTACGTGGTCCCTACGGAAGCAGAAGGGGAGTCCTTCTTCTGGGAATACCGTAACGGACAGGGATGGGATGCATTTATTCCGGAAGGCCTTCTCCTTTACCATGTGGACCGTTCCGGAAATATCGTCCTTGACGGCAGGCCTGCAACCTATTACTGGGAAAACTGGGAAACACTGAATAATATCAATGCCTGGGCTTCCCATCCGCTTGCTTACCTTATTCCTTCCGCTGCACCTTCTTCCATGTTCTATACCGGGAAGTCGGAAGCCATAGTTTTTCCCGGAACATCCGGGGCAATCAGTTTCGATCCAGTGGGATGGACCGGCTCCGGTACGGATTATCAGGTAGTGGATATCCGGCTCACGGAAGAGGGGGCAATGGCATATGTACTCAAGGGGCATGGTACTAATGTGAGCGGACGCGTGACCACCCTGGACGGTGAGCCCGTCTCCGGTGCCCTGGTGGGGACGGACTTGTCGGAAGTGCGCACCGCCACCAATGCCGACGGCCGTTTCGTGCTGGATCTGGAAAACCAGCCTGCCGGTACACATTTCCTAATGACCGTATACGGTGAAGGCTACCGCAGAACCCAGCTGGAAGGCATTCTGGACTGGAGAAGTGCATACATACCCGTATCACTGATGAAGGCAGGGGAGTCGTCGCTTGTGACCCTTCAGAAGTACGATCCGGCGCAGACCAGGATATTCTATCCGCTCCCATCCCGTGAATACGGTGACTGCATGGGTGCTGTCAGATTCACATCCGGGGAACTGTTCAGATACGCTGGAAGGAGGATAGAGAAAGTGTCTTTCTCCACGTATGGCAATGCCAAGGCGGAGGCCCTCTACGTCATTATCGACTTTGGCGGGAAGAGAGTGTTCACCAGGGAAGTGGCGAATCCGGTATATGGCGTGAACGAAATCAACGAAGTGGACATTTCCGATGCCGATATCCGCATCCCGGACGGTACGGATGTATACGTGGGATATGGAATCAAGGGGTCGCCGCAGGTGTATCCTCTGGGCGTTTCCCTGATAGGGCAGGAGGGGACCAGTTTCTACGCCAAACTCAGCCTGGAGCAGACCGCCAAATGGGAACCCATGAAGACGGACCGCGTCAGTTCCGGATACATGGATCTTCTTCTCGCCGCAGGCGTCAGGGAGGTCACGGACGCCTCTTCTCTGGCCGATATGGGCTACGCCTCCATAGACCTTGGCGGAAAGACCTGGAAGGCAGGGGAGACGCTGCCTCTTAAGGTTTCCAAGGGCGCCTTTGAGCCCGTGAGCATAACATGGCTGTACGATGGTGAAATAACCTTCGAAACCGGCGTTACCCTTAACAAGGGAGTACATACAATACAGGCCATAGTGGACTATGGCCAGGGTAATAAGGAAAGTCTGAGGGCTGTTATTACCTGCGAGTAAGCGCAACTACGTTCTCCACATGCATGGTGTGGGGGAACATGTCTACCGGCTGCACGGCATCTATCTTATAATCTCTGCATAGTATTGCAAGGTCCCTGGCCTGGGAGGCCGGGTTGCAGCTAACGTATACCATCCTTTCCGGAGCGGCTTTTAGGATGACGTCGGCAACGGAGGGGTGGATGCCCGCTCTGGGAGGATCCAGAATAATTACGTCCGGTCTTCCATGCTTTTTGATAAACGTCTCATTCAGAACGTCTTTCATATCTCCGGCGAAGAATTCGCAATTGCTTATCCCGTTGGCCTTTGCATTGGCTTTTGCGTCTTCTATGGCCTCCGGGACGTATTCTATACCTATTACCTTTGCCGCCTTTCCGCTCACGAACTGGGCAATTGTGCCCGTGCCGGTGTAAAGGTCATAGACCACCTCGTTTCCGGTAAGCGCGGCAAACTCCCGGGCGGTGCTGTAAAGGCGGTAAGCCTGCTTTGAGTTGGTCTGGTAGAAAGATTTGGGACCAATCTTGAAGCTCAGGCCTTCCATCTTTTCCTCAATGAAAGGGGAGCCCTTGTAAAGGACAGGGGAGAGGTCTGCTATGGAGTCGTTAAGCTTCTCATTTACAACGTAATACAGGCTTGAAATCTGGGGAAATTCCGCCGAAACCGCGTCCAGAAGGGCTTTTATACGGGGTTTATCGTCCTGGGCGAAGCATACTATGAGCATGACGTCGCCGGCGTCGTTAGTACGGACGAACATGTTGCGGAAAAAGCCGTGGTTTTCCCTTATGTTATAGAATTCGTAGGCGTTTTCGATGCAGAAGCGCTTGATAAACAGCCTTATGGCGTTGGAAGGCTCTGGCTGAAGGTGGCACTGCTTGATATCCAGCACTTTATCGAAGAATTTACCCACATGGAAACCAAGTCCCATGCGGTCTGTCTCAGGAATGCTGTCAGGATCTTCTCCTGCAAGCACCCAGCGCTTGCAGGACGCGCTGAATTCCAGCTTGTTACGGTAATACTGAGTATTTTCAGAGGGGAGTGTGGGCCTGATTTCCGGAACCTCCAAATGGCCTATACGGACCAGCTGGTCTTCCACCTGCTGGCGTTTGGCCTCCAGTTGCATAGAATATGGCAGAGGCTGCCATCTGCACCCGCCGCAGACGCCAAAATGCTCACAGAATGGTTCAAGACGGTCCTTAGAGGGCTTCACGATGCGTTTGATGAAGCCTTCCATGTAATTCTTTTTCTTCTTGGTGACCTGAATGTCCACGATATCTCCGGGAACTGCGAAATCCACGAAGACCACCATTCCGTCTACGTGTGCCAGAGCTTTGCCCTCGGCCGCCACGTTTTCTATCTGAACGTTCTCCAGAAGTAAGTCAACTCTGCGTCTTGACATCTTTCCTAAATTTGTATGCAAAGGTAGGGGAATAATTCCATATCCACAACTTAACATAATATAAATTGTGTAACAAACAATAAAAGTGGTTAAAATGCCTGAGATTTCGAAAAATGCGCGCGCGCGTTGCGATTGAAAGGAAATTTTTATATATTTGTATGTTTAATATACCCAAAAGTTGCCTAAACCAGAATATAATAAAGCTAAATAACCTATGAAAAAGTTTCGTTATCTAACCATTGCAGCCCTCTGTTCTGCGGCGCTCGTACCTCAGGCCTGTGGTCTTATCGACGTGGAAACCGTCGATAATATCAACACGGATGCCACCCTTGGCAAAGGAACTGAGGTAACCGTGGTTTCCGAAAAGAAGATCACCCTTGGAGATTTTCTCAGTTTCGGTTCCGGTTCAAACGGAGTTATCAAAGTAAGTGCGGATGGCGAGTATTCCATCGAGTATGAACTTGAGCCTCAGTCAATCGGTGACGGCTTCACTTTCGACGCCTCACAGTTCGCGCTAAACGTAAACAACTCCTTCAACCAGTCCATGAGCCTTTCCAAGGCTTCTATTCCGGCCAAGACTCCCCTCAGCTATAATGAGGCTGACAAGGATGCCGTAGTGCTCTATTTCCAGACTTTTGCAGCCGGAGTTGACGTCGCTTTCTTTGAGAGCCTTCTTTCCCAGGAATACAAGTTCAATTTCAATATTGACTTTACCATTCCCGGCTTCCCTGAACTTATTAAAACCTTCAAGAAAGCGGATCTGGACGGTAATTTCACCTTCAACCTGGTCCCTGCCGGAATTCCTTTCCAGAAGTTCGTATTCAAGAAAGGCACTGAGATTTCCCTCCCGGAATTCCTCAAATTCTCTTCATGCAGCAATGCGGATTTCACGCTTACAGACGGCAACAAACTTGTTGCTAACAAGGATGTTAACGTTCCTATGGGTACCGGTATCGCCTTCACTCTTGCCCTTCAGTCCCTTGACATGGGTAACGGCGTGGCCACATCCGGCAGCCTTCCCCTTGTGGGCAACGTAGCCGTTGACGGCACCATTTCCATAGATCCTGCAGACTTTACCGGCGAAACCACCGAAATCGACCTTACGGCATATCCTGCCGTAGCAGCCCTCCTTTCCCCCAGTGGCTCGCATACAATTGTGATGGTCAAGGACAATACCCCCCTTGGCACTTTCGCGGTAACTTGCAATTACAATGCTTCCAATGTTGCCCTCAAGAACGCTACAATTCAGCTTTCCAAGAATGCAATTCCTTCATTCAACGGAAATTACGGCTTCCCTATAGAGAACCTTCCCGCAGAGCTTAACTCCCCCGGCAACAATATTGAACTTTCCGACGTGGAAGTCAATCTTTCGGTAGACAGCACACTCCCCTTCGCCTTTGACCTCAATGCAGATCTTGACGCCGTGGGTAACCGAGTATATAAGCTCGGTCCACTTAATTTTGCCGCAAACGCCGAAACAAAATACGTTCTTGGTGACTTTGCCAAGGATGAGACCGTGAACGGTATCAATTATAAGAAAGTTGCAGGCCTGGGCCAGATCCTCTCCCCTATCCCCTCCCGTATCGAGGTCAAGAATTTCGATATCGGCTTTGACGAAAGCCAGTGGATAACCGCAGAGTCCGGCAAGAACTACACCGGTACATTCAAGGCCGGCGTAAAGGCTCCGTTCGCCTTCTCTTCCAACACTTCCCTCAGCCTCGGATATGAGATGAATGACCTCAACGTTGACCTTTCCGTCGCCGGAGAGTATCTCAAAGGTGATACCAAGGCTGTAATTAAAATGCAGGCAATCAATGAGATACCTCTCAAATTTGGTCTCAACATAGTTGCTCAGGATGCTGACAAGAAACCCATCGAAGGCGTAAGGATCACTCCTGATGTGATAGAAATCGCTGCCGGTTCACTTGCCAAGCCTGTGACCACCACTCCTGAGATTACCATCGTTCTCCCTTCCGGTGCCAAACTCATCAAGGGCATGAGCATTGAATTCACCGCCACTGTGGACAGCGAGCACGCCGGTACTCCCCTCAACAAGAACCAGAGCCTGACCCTCAAGAATATCAAGCTCAGCCTGCCTGATGGCGTGACAATGGACCTTAAGGACCTTGCAAAGAAATAATAATCAATAACACAATACCATGAAAACCGTAAAACTTATCGCAGTTTCTTCACTGCTTCTGGTTGGAGCCCTTTGCGCCAAGGCTCAGGACTTCGCCACCGGTTACTTCCTGGGCGGCTATCAGTATGCGTACCGCATGAACCCGGCCTTCCCCAGCGAGCACAACTTCTTCTCTGTTGGTCTTGGCCAGTTCGGCGCCAACATCCAGAGCGATTTCGGCTTTTCTGACTTCGTTAAGAAGAATGCCGCAGGCCAGTATGTCCTGTTCCTGAACAATGAGATTACCACGGATGAGTTCATGAGCGGAATCAACCAAGGTCTCAACAAGTTTGAAATGAGCACCAACGTGAACCTTATCACGCGTGGTCATTGGGACAAGGAAAAGAATGCCATGAAGACCTTCGACGTGGCCATCAAGTCCACCTCCCGTCTGGACCTTCCGTACGACCTGTTCTATTTCCTGAAAGACAACGGTGCAACCAAGAAGAATCTTGACTTCAGCGGCACCGGCCTCACCTCCAGGAACTACCTTGAACTTGCTTATGGCATTACCAAGATAGTCAAGAACAAGTTTAACTACGGTTTCAGGATCAAAGGTCTCATCGGCCTTGCCAATGCCAGTATGAAGATGGACAATCTTACAGTTGATATGTCCAGTTCTACATGGCAGATAAACGCCAAAGGAACCATGTCAGGTTCTGTTCCGTTTGCAACCATCGGAGTTGACGGTGACGGTTATTACGACTATAGCAAGTTTACCTTCGATGCAAGCAAGATTACCAAGAACCTTGGTATCGGTGTCGCCGGTGATTTTGGTGTAAGTATCAATCTTTTCCCCTGGTTTACCATCTCCGGTGCAATCCTGGACTTCGGTGTTGTGAACTGGGTGGATGAAATCAGCGGTTCCGTTTCCAACGCAAGCACATTCGATTCCACAAAAGCAGCTGATGAAGATCAGTTCAACCAGTTCCTCAAGTCTCTCCAGGGCATCTATAAGTTCAAAGCCGATCCCACTCCCGCCAATGCAAAGATTGCAGGTGGTAAATGGGAGAAACTCCCCTACCGTGTAAATGCCGGTGCAGAACTTCGTGTACCTTTCTTCCAGCGTCTGTCCGTGGGAGCCCTGTACACCATGTACAATGGAGATTTCTCGTTTAACACCAACGACCTCCTCCTCTCCCTCAACTTCACTCCGCTCAATTTCCTGAGTGTTTCTGCAAGTTCCAAACTTGGCAACTTTGCAAAGTCATTCGGCGGAGCCATCAACATCCATCCCGGACTGTTCAATCTCTTTGCAGGTGTTGACGTAATCCCTACCAAGCTCCTGAATATCGGCGGCCTGTTCGAGAACATTCCCGAGGCAGTGAAACCTTATGTCCTTGTCCCTCAGGACGACCTTAATCTCAATGCTTATGTTGGTCTTTCCTTCGCTCTTGGCAAGCGTCAGATAGACTACCGCAAGATGAGCAAGCAGATTATCAAGGATCAGAAGGAGAAGGCTGAGGCAAAGGCCGCGGAGAAGAAGGAGAAGGAAGAGCAGAAGGCCAAGGAGAAGGAACTGAAGGAGTACGAGAAGATCAAGGCCGAGGAAGCCAAGGCTGCAGAGCAGAAGGCTAAGGAAGATGCCAAGGCCGCCAAGATAGCGGAGAAGGAAGCTGCCGCACAGGCAAAGGCCGATGAAAAGGCCGCCAAGGAAGCCAAGGCCGCAGAAGCCAAGGCTACCAAGGAAGCCGCAGAGAAGGCAAAGGCCGAAGCCAAAGCCGCCAAGGAAGCCGAAAAGGCCGCCAAGGCTCAGGAGAAGGCTGCCAAGGCTGCTGAAAAGGCTGCCGCCAAGAACGCAGAGGTAGAAGCCGCAACCGCTAAGATGGAGGCTGAAAAGGCTGCAAAGGCCGAGGCTGAGGCCGCTGCAGCAGCTGCTGCTGAAGAGGCCGCCAAGACAGAGGCTACCGCCGCAGAACAGCTCCTCGAGAGTGTCCTTGAGCCCAAGGCAGAAGAGCCCGCAGCACCTGAGGCTCCTGCAACAGAAGCTCCTGCCGCAGAGGCTCCTGCAGAACAGCCCGCAGCTGAACCTGCAGCTCCCGCCGTGTTCGAGTTCCCCAACCTTTAAACACTTACCTGTACTAAAACCTAAACCTTAATAATGTCTGTTATTATCAAGACAGTAGAGACCGCAAAGGAACTTCGCACTTTCGTGAAGTTCCCTTTGCGTCTTTATAAAGACTGTCCCCATTACGTGCCCAACCTTTACATGGACGAGCTTTCTACCCTGGATCCTTCCAAGAACCCCATGGGCAAGTACTCAAAATCCAGGAAGTTCCTTGCATACAAGGACGGTAAAGTTGTGGGACGCGTCATGGCTATCATCAACGAGATAGCAAACCGCGACTGGAACCATGCCGAGGTCCGCTTTGGCTGGATGGACTTCATTGACGACAAAGAGGTCTCCAAGGCCCTTCTGGACGCTGTTATCGCCTTTGGCAAGGAGAATGGCATGACCCAGGTTTCCGGTCCACTGGGCTTCACCGACTTTGACAGCGAAGGCTGCATTGTGGAGGGATTTGACGATATTTCCTCCTTTGCCCTGAAGTATAACTACCCTTACTATGCCTCCCATTTCGAGGCTCTTGGAATGACCAAGGCCAACGACTGGCTGGAG
>JAEEGL015420759.1_pt1 | contig 29781 bp, 24 predicted proteins | sample 9134231 | NCBI WGS metagenome assembly JAEEGL01 (sample SAMN16246548, study PRJNA631951) | gut metagenome | biome: gut microbiome; feature: rumen; material: fiber-attached | host: Bos | place: Iran: Karaj | collected 2018-10
CCCCTGGCCACGGTCCTTCCGCCCTTGCAGGGCTCTGGGAAACAGGAACCCGCCCCCAGGGGGCCCGGGCGCTGCGCGCCCTCCACCCCTGGCTATGATCCAACGCCCCCTCCGGGGGCTTTCCCAGGCAGGAATGCCGCACATCTTTTCGGAAACCGCGCCCCACCTGCACGCTTCTGGCGTGTCGGCATTATGAGGGGCTGTTACCGCCCCTCTTGGGGAACAGCGCTTTTCACCAATGCAAGCGCTCCCGTAGGCCCGTCAGGAGATCTGATCCGAACTTGAACAGGAAAACCAGCACTCCCACCCCGGCGGCGACGCCAAGAAGAATCCAGGCCGCCTTCCATAGGACAGTCCACCAGGTGGTCGTTCTGGGCGGACGGTAGCCTGGCTCCCTCTGCTGGACTTTTTGAACATATCTGTTGATGATTATCATCAGCACGTCCCTGGAACGCCCGTCAAAACCCATATCATACTCTCGGACCCGCATCGTGTTTATTTCGATTCCGAGTTTCCACGCCCGCACCATGATCTCCTCCAATCCCGCCCCGGCGGGGACGAAACCAGCCAGGTTCCGCTCGATGGAATCGCCCAATTCGCAATAGACTTCGCATTTCGGCAAGGGCAGGGGGTGCCTGGCGAGGGCTTCCATCCTCGCAAAGTACTCCCCGATGCAGTCTGCGACCTCCCGCGCGTTCGCCAAGGCCTCCTCGGGGGAGCAGCGCCTTCGCATGAGGGCGAAGACGTTGTCCAGGCAGTTGCTGATGGACTTCGAGGCCTGGATCATTTCCGCAAGACTGCCACCCATCGCCTTGAAATAGACGAGAAAGAAACTGGCCTCCCAACTGTCAGGATCCTCCTGCAGGATCAGGTCATAGTATTTCGCCGCATTCTCCGAGTTGTTCTCCGCCTTGGCGCGGCGCGCGATCTGGTAGAGGTTCCGCAGACGGTCGCCCATGTCCACCTTGACCGTCCCCGCCACGTTCACGGTGCCCGAGACCATCAGCTTCCTGGCCTCCTCAAGCGAATATTTCGTTCCGCAGGACTGGCAGACGAAGACGCCGTCACGTTTCACGAGATCGGTGCCGCCGCACATTTCGCAGGCAAGCGGGCGGAAGGTCGTCCGCGTCTCCTCGAAGTATGAGGAGGGGCCCGTCGGGCTTGCGGCGGGGCGGCCGCCGTCCCGCGACGCGGGGACAGCCGCAGCCTGCGGCACTTCGCGGTCATAGACGTCATCCTCATGGACAAGGAAGTCCTTTCCGCAATGGAGGCATTGGGCGTCGCCGCCCACCATGTTCCCGTCGATGTCGCACGGATTTCCGCACCAGGGGCAGTTGATTTTCATAGCCTGCAAAGTCCTGTTACACCGACGCAAGGATTTCGCTTTTCTTGCGGTCGTATTCGTCCTGGGTGATGAGCCCCGCGTCCAGCATCGCCTTGATGGCCTGGAGCCGTTCGACCGGCGACGACGGCGCCTGGGCGGCGGGGGCGGTGTTCCGCGCCATCGCATTCGCGATCGGAAGCCCCGCGCCGACTCCCAGCCCGACGCCGGCCGCGACGCCCATCGCCGCCCCCGCGCCGCCGTTCTGGTTTCTGGCGGCATCCTGCATGACTTCAAGGCTCTTGGCGGTGACATACCCCTGGCCGACGGGGACATTCCCCAGCTGCTGCATCTCCATTTTCTTCGCCATGACCGCCTGGATCTGGCTCATCTCATTCGGGGGAATGTTGATGCTGCTGATGTTGAAGCTGCTCAACTCGATCCCGAAGCGCGCGAACACGGGGGTGATCGCCGCCTGCACCGCCGCCGCGATCTCGGCCAACTGCGAATGGATCGTGAAGAACGGCGTGCCTGCGGAAAGCCTGGCGTTCACGATCTGGCCGAACTTCTCGCGGATCTCGCCGATGAAATACGAGTACACCTTCTGCGAATCCGCACCCATCTGCGCCCCGACCAGTTGCGTCACAAAACTCCTGGAATCGCTGACGCGGAAGCCCCACTGCCCGCAGGCCCCGATGCTGATGGGATAGCCGAACTGCGGCTCGATCGCGGGGATGCGCTGCGGCGTCCCCCACGGCATGTTGCGCTTGACGGTCCGGTTGACAAACCAGACCTCCGTCGTGAACGGCGTGACGCCGCCGAAGGGAAGCCGCACAATGGAGTTCAGCAGCGGAATATTGCCCGTGACCAGGGTGTGCGTCCCGGGCGCGAAGGTGTCCAGGGGAATGCCGCCTTTGACGAAAATGGCCTCCTGCCCCTCGTTGACGACCAGCTGGCTGCCAAGCGCCAGTTCCCACTGCTTCCCAGAATCAAACTTCTGGACAATGTAGTCATCGGACGGGACATCCAGTTTTACGACATCAATGACCGCCATGGGGCATCCTCCTCTCCTGAACGTTGGGAAACGACTCCAGCTTCCGGCTTCTGGCTTACGCCCTCCCTTCGGCGAAGAAGGGCGTCGAGACCAGGATGTGCAGCGGGGTGTCCCCCTCAATCTCCACGCGCAGGAAGCGGTCGATGGCAGCGGCGCGGACCTCCTCGGGCTTCACCGCGCCCTCGGGGTGGCTGTAGAAAAAAGATAATGCGCAGTCGCGGAATTGCCAGTCGTCACGGGCTTCTTCGAACCGGCTTCTGAATTATCCCCGCCCACGGCCGTTCAGATGGGGCGACCACGAGTCCCACCATCTGGCCTTTCTGAGCCACTTTCTGGAGGCGGGCGGGTGCTCCGACCGGCTGGTAGGCGAGTGCCCGCTGAAGCACTCGAGCCACAACGCGCCTTCGGTGCGGGAGTGGCCGGGACGGCAGTCGCGGGCATTGTCCAGGGTTTCAGCCGCTGTCGCCACCTGGACTTTCTGCGCCTCAACGGCGGGGCTGCGCGGCTGATGCGAAAGGCCAGTCCAGAGAATGCACGCCAGGGGCGAGTTCGCCGCGCGGGGTGACGGCAAGGGTGCCTTCAGGCACGGCGAGGCGGAAGGAGTGGCCGTCATATTCGACGGAGACGGTGGCCTCTGGCGTAGGCACGCGGCAGGAGAATGCCGTGAGCGGACCAGGATGCGGATCAAAGGCGAAGCGACGGAAGCCAGGCGTCAGCGGGCGGATGCCCGCAATCCAGCGCGGAATCAGGTTGGCGGGAGCGGCACCCCAGGCGTGGTTCCAGTCCTCATTGGGCTTGAAGCAGTCGTCCCAGGCTTCCATCGTGATGGTGGCGCCGCGCCGCAGCATGTTGGTCCAACTGCGCGGGCTGTCGCTGAGCAGCAGTGCGAAGGCCTCGTCCACGAGGCCGCGGGCGAAGCAGGTTTCCAGGAGGAAGTGCGCAGCGTAGACGGAGCAGGCCATGCCGCGCTCCGCCACCAGGCGCTTCAGTTGCGCGGCATCGTCCGCGAGCCCGAAGTAGAGCGGGAAGAAGGCGCTGTGGAGCGCGGTGTGCGGGGAGCTGGGGTTGTCCCGGAATTTTCCGTCCTGGAACATGGTCGCGAGGATGGCCTCCCGCGTCCGGCGGGCGTGCCGCGTGAATTCCGGAGCGTTGGCGAGGGTGGCGTAGGTGTTCAGTGCCCCGTAATAATAGCAGTTCGGCACGAGATTGACCTCGCCGAAGTCGTAGCCGTCGAGTTCGCCGACAGGCCAGTCGACGAGGTCGCGGCGACGGCGGCAGAGGAGGCGGGCCTCCTGGGTCGCGCATCCGTCGCGGAGGAGCCCGTCGGGGCTGGCCTCGGCGAAAAAGGTACGTTTCCGCAGGTGGGGCAGCCACTGGCGGACAGTCGTCGTGTCGCCGGAGTAGAGGAGGTAGTCACGGGCGAGGGGGTTCATGAGGAGTTGCCATTCGGTCGGATAGGTCGGTTTCTCGAAGAACCATTCGATTGTTCGGCGGGCGAGCGCGTAGTTGCGGTCGCAGCAGAAGTGTCCGAGCTGGTTGACAAAGGCGTCTCCCTCGTAGGGCTTGCGCTCGCGCTGGCCGTCGATGTAGATGCCGAAGGCACCCGTTGCCTTCATGGTGTATTTGCACAACTCCCAGATGCGGTTGAGGCGCCCGTCGCTGCATTCGAAGGCGGCGGCGGTCTCGTCGAAGTCGCAGAAGAGCGCGCGGCGGCGCAGTCGCGCATGCCCGTCCACGCCGCACACCTCCACATAGCGGAACGGCACCACCTCGCCATCCGCCTCCGCAGGTAGCGGCACCGTGATCGGCTGGCTGGTCGGCGAATGATGCGGTGCCAATTCGAAGCGGAAACGGGTCGCGCCCGCTGGACAGCACCGCCGCATCACGCGCGCCGTGCGGTAGCCCCCCGGCTCGCGCTCCAGCCGCCCGTCGGCGCGCAGTACCTCTCCCAGCGCGATCTCCGCCTCCCCCGCCGCCGACAGATCGACCTCGATCTCCAGATTCGCATACGCGTCACGCCCGAAGTCCACCAGCGCCGGCCCGCCGTCCAGAACCGCATTTTGCACACTTGTCTCAATCATCGCATTTCCATCCCGGAGGGAACTCCCCGCCGTCTTCAGCGGAGCAGCTCCTCCGCATCGTCGCCATAGTAGAAGAGGTGAGTCGTATGCAGGGGAGCCTCGAAGGAGAAGACGTCGGCGTCTCTCGCCACCACCCGCTGGTCGAAGACGTCCACCACTGTCGTCTTCCTGGGCAGACGGATGGTCTTCCTGCCCGCGAAGCGCGCGAAGAGCACGCAGGTCGCGTCGTTGGCCTCGAAGGGATCGGTGGTGTCCGAGAAGAGGTGCACGCCGGCCCGCCGTGCCGTCTCCCGCAGGAAAGGCACGTCGAGTTGCCAGGTGCCGCAGAAGATGTCGCGGCCTTTTCCCGTGCGCTTGGAGGCGCAGCCGACAGTGGCGTCGGCGTAGCGCGCCATGGGATCGGCGGCAGGATCCTTCACGCGGAAGAGCGGTCTGACCGTTACGCCGGGGGCACCCATGGCGCGGCCGTCGGGGAAAACGAGCATTGGAGCCATCGCCTGCGTGGCCTCCTCCAGTCGGAAACCAGTCAGCCGTTCCATGTTTGCGACGGAATACGAGGTGCCGGAAATGCATCCCGGCGCATAAAGCCACAGCAGCGTGCAGCCTCGCTCGCGCAGCCTCTTCACCGCCTTGAGGAATGCATCGTCGTAGCGGAAGCAGTTGAGGAAAAGGTAGAGTTTGTAGTTTCCGGGATGCTCAGCGAGATCCTCGGCGAGCAGGTAGTCGACCGGCGCGCCGATGCGCGACGCGCGGGTGAAGATGTGCGCGTGTATCTCGCCGGTCAGGATGGTGTTCCGCCGCGGGGCGCGCCGGACGGAGCCGTCCGGCGCATAGAACTGCATTGTCTCGCCGTTCGGCACGCTCTGATGGAGCATCGGCATCGCCGTGACGCTGGATTCGCTGGCGACCAGCGCAATTTCGGCATTTCGCCGCACCTTCCCCGCCACGCAGCGCTCTCCGACCTGCTTCACCCGCGCCATGTCCCGCGCGAATTGCGGGTAGTCCAGATTGGTTCCGTCGGTGATGGCGTAGAAGTAGACCGGCTGGTTGCGCGCCAGATAGAAGCCTGCGTTGCGGCGCAGGATGGCGGTGCTGAGTTCCTCGGTGAAGGTCTGGCCGTGGGCGCGCACCGCCGGCATGTTGAAGGTGCGCGTGTCGTCCTCGCACATCGGGACGACACCGTTTGCGGCCATCGTCGCGAAGGGCTTCATGTCCCCGCAGGGCTCGCCGAGATGGCGCACGTCGTAGGGATGGGGCGACATCAGGAAATCGACGCACTTCGCGTCCAACAGCGCCTTGAGGGCGAAGTGCGCACGCTGCTGGGAGTGGCCGTTGGCATTGAGCGTCATGGTGTAGCCGTAGTAGGTGCCGACGAGTTTGCGCCCGCGCGTGAGTTCCCTGGCGGTGCGCAGCAGCGGCACCATCATCTCGACGACTGCCAGCGAATGCCATTCATTATAGGCGATTGCGTTCAGATGGCGCGCGGGATCCCAGAGCAGCCCCCCGTCGTCAAGGGCGGAGAGTTCCGCGAAGGTCGGGACGGCGGGATTCCTCAACTGTGGGTATTTCCTGGCGCAGTAACGCCGGAAGGCCTCGGTGTTGGGGCGGGAGAAGTCGCTTGCGCGGCCGGCGGGAGGATTCCAGCCTAGCCATTCGATGGTGTGGCCGCCGTTGATGCGGTAGCCGATGATGCGGTTGGCATAGGGCGACTGCTCCAGATAGGAAATGGCCTGGCGCAGAGCCTCCTGCATGTCGGCGAGTGCCGTTTTCGAGGCGAAGGAGTGGTTCAAGCGGTTGCCGTCTCGCGTCATCTCCCCGGTTTCGTCCCGGCACATCTCGTCAGGATGCGTCTTGTGCCAGTCGGAACGCGGGGGATAGAGGGTGAGGTCCCAGATGAACCATGCCGTCGGATTGCTGCGGCGGTAGAGTTCGGCCTGATGATCGAAGAGGACGGGATTGAATTGCCCGCTGGCTGGCCACCACTGATTGACATCCGCATAGACCGCCACGATGTCCAGCGGCGCGTCGCTTTGGCGCGGACGCCGGTCCGGGCGAGGAAGGTAGGTGACACCGCCAATCAGCGGAAAAAGCGGCTTCCCGTTGACGGCGAAGGTCAGGCCGCCACCTGGCCAGGCAACCAGCGACGCCACTGGAGCCTGGGCGAAGCCCGGCAATAGCGCCTTCCGCGACACCTGCAGCCGCGCCTTGGGTGCCACGCCATTCGGGAAGGCCACGGCCGCAGTCATCAGTTCCAACTGCGCCTCGCCGTCGTTCAGATACAGCGGCAGCGTATAGTCGAGATCCAGCGTCCAACGCCCATCTCCTGCGGCGCGCACCACCCGCCCGTCCAGACGGATGTCGTCGCTCCAGGCCACCGTCCCGTTCCGCAAGACCTGGATGGTGGCGACGGCAGGCAGGCGCGGCAATGGTCCGGTAAAATCGCCGTGCAAGCGCACGGTATCGCCGGCGGTGGCGGCGGCGGGACGCACAATCAGAGACGCCTCGCTTTGGGCACAGGCGAAGTTATGGTAGGGGATCGGAGTGATCCACGGAGCATGCGGCGGGCCGGGCAGTTCCGCCGCGGCCTTCCAGGCGGAGGCGTCGAAACCGGGCCTCCGCCAACTGCCGTCCGCAGGCGCCGCGGCGGCCCGGAAGCCACGGTCCGTCACGATGCGCTCGTGGCTTCCGTCGGCATATTGCACGAGCACCTCGGCCATGACACCGCCATTGTAGGCGTAGTTGGTGTACTCGAAGGCGATGACATTGGGACCCGCCTGGAGAAACCGGGCGGCTTCGACCCATACGGAGCGGTTCCAGGCCGCATTCTGCGCAACCGGCACGCCGTTGAAATAGGCTATCGCCTCATCGTCGGCGATGAATTGCAGCCACGCCTTCGCGGGCTTCTCCCGCAGCGTCACTTCCAGGCGCAACGCAAAGCACCGCAGCGCGGGATTCCTGCGCTTCCCCTTCGGAAGGGCATTTGCCTGGTCCTCCGGCGCGGTGATCAGCAGTCCCTCGAAGCACCCTCCGACCGGCGCGGGCGTCCCGATGTATTTACCCAACTCGGGCCGAATCGGCGGCCAGGCGTCCGCATCCAGCACTACTGCGGGTTTGGCCACTGCGGGCTTGGCCGTATCGGGTTTGGCAGGAACCGCCTCCCGCAGGAACTCCATCTCCGCCACGACGACTGTCCCGCCCGCGCTGTCGGTCGGATCGAAGCGCAGCGCCGTGATGTGCCCGGCCTTCCGCCACAGGTCTGGGTGCACCAGCCGGGACGCATCCACGGTGACGACATGCCATTTCCCGTCGGCGACGAGCCTCGGCAACCGCCAGAACGCGTCGGCCGAGAAGGCCTTCTCTTCCGTCGCGAAGAAGAGTTGGCCGCCTTTGTCGCCGGTGCCCTCCGCGCGATAGCGGTACCGGAAGGCGTTCCATTGGCGGGGATCTATGGAAAGCGTCGTGTTCACCAATTGCGGGTCGCGTCCCGTCAGAGTTAGTTTCAAGCCCTCCGGCGTGTGTTCGCACGTCAGGTTCTTGCCGCCCATCCAGCCCGCGAAGCCTGTAGCACCGTTCCAGCGCACGTCGGCGCCCATCGCCGCGAGGGCCAGGGCAGCCAACAAAACAGTCAATGCTCCACGCATTTTCGCCCGCCTCCTATTTCATGTTGAAGTAATCGGCGCCCACGACGGAATACGGGTCTTCCGCCGGGCAGCGGAACGCCTCGACATGGCAGTCCATCCACGCAATGTTCACCGCCGCGTTCCCGGAGTGGATGGGGGAGATCCAGCCAGTGCATTTCGTTGTGTTGAACCCCAGCCCGCTGCTCCCGATGTAGCGCGGTGGATTCAACTTCCAGTTGTCCCCGTTCTTCGCGTCCCCCAGCAACATCTTCTGCGATGGACGCCGATATCCGGTGCGGCAGAGGCTGCGGTTCTTGTCCACCTCGCCGGGGAAAGGCCAGTCCGTCATGCCGAAGCAGGAATATGCGTACGGATCCGTGCCCTTGATGACGCTCAGTGACGCAGCACTGTCCGCCGAGGTCTCCCACAACTTCATTTTCGTGGCACCCCAGTCTGAAGAGGACACCGTGCGGCTCTTCCCCGTCGGGCACAGGAAGTCTCGCCCATGCGAGTAGCCGTTCTCGATCAGCAGCGTCGTCCAGAAATAACACCGGTCCACGTCTTTGACATACCCCGGGACACGGGACGCCACCGGCACCGGGAAGAATTGCGAGTGGTCGTTGATGTACATCTCCATCCCGTACGACAGTTGCTTCAGCGAGGAGACGCATGAGATGTCCCGCGCCTTCTCCCGCGCTTTCGACAGCGCCGGCAGCAGCATCGAGGCGAGTATCGCGATGATCGCGATGACAACCAGCAGTTCAATTAGGGTGAAATGGCGTTGCGTTCCTTGATACATGAGATTGTCCTCCCGTTTGTGGCGCTTGTGGGAAAATGCCCTACCGAAAACAAATCGACACTGTGCTTATTATAGCCAAAAAAGGGGAAATAACCTTAATGATAGTGCCAAGTATCTTTGTGGTAGTGCCAATCTGGCGACTTACCCGTCCGAAGCCTCACTTTCGGAAACTGGAAGGGGCGACGCCGTAGGCGCGGTGGAATAGCTTGCAGAAATAGTTGCCGTCGCAGAAGCCGCACTCCGTGGCGATGTCGGTGATCTTGCGGTTGGTGGACAGAACCCATTCGGCGGCGTGCTGGAGACGGATGCGGAGCAGATATTCGACCGGCGTGAAGCCCGTGTAATCCCGGAAGGCGCGGAACAACGTCCGCCGAGACATGCTGGCAGTTGCGCAGAGTTCCTCTATGCCGATGTCGCGCGTGTAGTCACGCCGAAGCAATGCGATCAATGGCTCCACGCGCTCACGCAGCCGACTGTAACTGTCGCCGCGGGTGCCGTTGCGCAGAATCAGTTCCAGCAGATCCGTGAAGCGGGCGACGGCGCGCAGATGCGAACTGGCGTCCTTGCCGTAGAGTTCGGCCTCCATGCGCGAGGCTGCCGCATCAAGGGCGCTACGCTCAGCGGGGCGGAAATGGAATGACGCGCCCGCGTTGGGGGCGGTGGTGAAGCACGCCGGCAATTCCTCCAGACGAGGCGCGGCCAGCAGTTCCTCGGGGCGACAGATGACATTGAGGATGGCGAGGCTTCCGGCCTCGTCATAGCCATGCACCGTGCCCGGTGGCACGATCAGCACATCGCCGGGATGCAGTTGGCGGCTGCCGCCCAGCCCGACGAAGATGGAAAGCGGATGCCCCTCCAGAATCACCGCGATCTCCGTGAAGTCATGGCGATGGAAGTTGCGGCTTCCGTGGCGTCCCGCCGACACGCGCCTGACCGCCAACGGCAGCGCCATAGTCCCGACGTAGATCTTCAACGGGTATTGGCGGTACTCCTCCATGCCCGCGCGTCACGCCTCCGGCTTCGCCGCCTCGGCGAAGAAGGGCGTCGAGACCAGGATGTGCAGCGGGGTGTCCCCCTCGATCTCCACGCGCAGGAAGCGGTCGATCGCGCCTGCGGGGATGTCGATCTCCGCGTCGACCGAGAGCCCCGACAGCGCGCGGCGCTCCAGCGCCTTGTCCGCCGAATAGACGCGCAGTTCCCTGAGTTCGCCGTCGGCAAGACGCGCATGGATCTTCAGCGTGTGCGGCTGGGACGGGTCGACGGCGTCGCCTGGCAAGGTGTTGTCGTCCAGCGTCACGTCGCCCTCGGCGAAATGCGCGGCGGCGAGGGTGTGGTGGGCGCGGATGGCCTTGACCACGCTCGCCTGGCACGGCCGTTCGCCCTGCAGATAGACGAAGTTCACGGCGGGGTTGTCGAGAATGCGGCGCAGCCCGAAGAGATCCACCGAGTTCATCACCGCGATGCGCCCGCCCTGCAGCCAGTATTTCTCGATGTCGCTGCCGGAGAGGGGGCCCATCGGCTCCTGGTCCACGGCGTCATACTCGGGGTAGCTGTGCCAGTAGTCGACATACGGGTGGGTCGCGCAGGCGGCGCCGTGGTGCTCGTGGACGAACGCGATGGCGCGCTTGAGGTAGGCGTCGACCTCCTCGTCGCTGAAGAAGCTGCGCGTGAACTCGGGCGTGTAGGCGTCGTGGTCGATGCCGATCGCGAGGATGTGGTAGGTGTTGTGGAAGCGCCTGCACTCCGCAGGATAGGCCTTGCCGCCCACGGTCTTCATCTGGTTCCAGTTGAACGGGTGGTACTCCTGCCCGTCCAGGAACAGCACCTTGTCGTCCGAGTACTTCGCGGGATTCAGCTTGCCGCCGTACGGCGCGGCGTCCTTGAGCGCGAGCGAGCAGATGTCGTAGTCCATCAGGCGCATCTCGGCGTTGATGGTGCCCGGGGCCGAATCGGCGCCGAACCAGTCCAGCGAATGCATGTGGATCGCCAGTTTGTAGTTGCGCTTCTCGGGCAGCGCCCCGCGGCCCTGCGCGGACGGCTCGGGCTGGCCCGCGCGGAAGCGCTTGAGATAGGCCAGCAGGTTCGGCAGATAGCGCCGCCAGAAGGCCAGGCACTTCTCCGCCTCAGGCGTCTGCACCTCCGGGAAGAGCAGCTGGTTCAGGAAAAACAGCCCCTTGCCGTGCCGCGCCTGCAGGAGCAGCGCCCCGTCCCGCACGGCGGGATCCATGTACGACCCCAGGATTTCCCAGGCGGGGTTCGCGAGGAAGCAGGAGAGCGCGGCGGTGCGCACTTCCTCGGGCGTCACCGGCCCCTCGGGGTGGCTGAGGATGTCGAAGCTGTTGACCTGGATGCGCCAGTCGAGCATCTCGTCCGGCGCGATCCGGTTCGGCGTGCTGAAGAGGCCCTTGCCGCGCGGCTCGATCCACGGCATCATGTAGTTGTAGTAGACGGGCGTGTCGGCGGCGACGCGGATGGTCTCCATGTAGCGCGAGATCAGCTGCGTGTAGCCCACCTGCGCGTGCGGCAGGAAATAGGGCGCCCAGCGGCGGTAGTCCTGGTGCATGAACAGGCAGATCCCCCCGCGGTACACCCAGTCCTGGATGTACAACTCGTCGTTCTCGACATAGTCGTCGAAGCCGTTCTGCTCGATCAGCGCGACGTCGTATTTCTCCAGGTAGCCTGGCTGGCTGTAGTCGATCTCCTCGACCTCGACCCCCTGGCCGCGCAGCCACTCCACGAAACTGAACGGCGGACGGAACCAATGTTTGAAGTATCCGATTTTCATGGCAAACCTAATGCATCCCCTCCGTCCGCCTAATGTATGCCCTCCGCGCCGTTTCGCACGTGCAAAAACGAGAAATATATTGCGCCTTTCCGCTTGCAGTTTTCAATTCACGCCATACTTTATTGAATTGTGCAAACGGCGGCGGAGACAGACAAGACGCGGATTCGGCGGGAGATGGCCGCCTTGCTGGCCAGGAAATACCCCTCCCGGCGGCACTGCGTCTCCGAAGAACTCTGGCGGCGGCTCGACGCCCTGCCCGCGCTGGCCGACGCCCCCGTCATCGTCGCCTTCTGCGCCTTTCGGCAGGAGCCCGAACTCCAGCCGTGGCTGGACCGCCGCCTCGCCGAAGGGCGGCGGCTCCTGCTGCCCCGCTTCAACGCCGCCGCGCAGGCCTACGAACTCGTCCGCATCGCCTCGTCCGCAGGTGATTTGACGCCTGGCTTCTACGGCATTCCCGAACCCCGCGCGGACCTGCCGCCGGAGTCCGCCGTGCCCGCCGGCGCGCTGTGGCTGGTCCCGGGGCTCGCCTTCACGCCGCGCGGCCTCCGCCTGGGGCGCGGCAAGGGCTTCTACGACCGCCTCCTCGCCGCCCATCCAGGCGGCCGCCTCGTCGGCCTCGCCTTCGACTGCCAGATCCTGCCCGACCTCCCGCATTCCCCCTGGGACATTCCCATGGACTGGGTTGTCACCCCCACCCGTTCCATGCCCCGATAATGACCTCCATCCCTGGTTCCATCCTCGTATTCCTGCAAAGCACGCCGCCCTCGCCGATCGAGAAGGTGATCTACAATATGGACGCCACCACGGTCCGCCAGTGGCAGATCTGGCTGATCACAGGCGCGATCATCCTGCTGCTGCTGCTGGTCATCTGGCAGACCATCGTCGAGGCCCGAAAGCACCGCCCCTCCGTCGCCGCCCGCAAGGCCCGCGCCGACGCCGACCGCCTCCTCGCCGAGGCCCGCCAGCAGGCCGAGCAGCTCCTCGCCCAGGCGCGCCAGGAGGCCGACATGTGCCTCAAGGACGCCAATGTCCGCGCCAAGGAGCAGATCCTCGCCGCCAAGGACGACTTCGAGAAGTCCCTCGCCGAGCGCCGCCAGGAACTCGCGCGCACCGAGGAGCGCCTTTCCAGGAAGGAGGACAACGTCGACCTCAAGCTCACCCAGTTGCAGGACCGCCTCGCCGAACTCGACAAGCGCGATTCGGAGAACAAGGCCGAGAGCCAGCGCCTCCACGCCGACCGCCAGAAACTCGCCGCCGACCGCCAGAAGATCCTCGACGAACTCCAGCACATCGCGGGCATCGGCGCCGACGAGGCGCGGCGCATTCTCCTGGAGCGCCTGGAGGGCACCCTCGAAAAGGAGCGCGGGCAGTTGATCCGTCGCTTCCACGAGGACAATCTCCGCGCCCTCCATCTCGAAGGCCAGAAGATCATGGTCGACGCCATGCAGCGCTACGCGGGCGAATGCACCTACGAGCGCACCACCTCCATCGTGCAGCTGCCCGGCGACGAAATGAAGGGGCGCATCATCGGCCGCGAGGGCCGCAACATCCGCACCATCGAGGCCGCCACCGGCACCACCCTCCTCATCGACGACACCCCCCAGGCCGTCGTCATCTCCTGCTTCGACCCCATCCGCCGCGAAATCGCCCGCGAGACCCTTGAAAAACTCATCGCCGACGGGCGCATCCACCCCGCCCGCGTCGAAGACCTCGTCGAAAAGACCCGCCGCGACCTGGAGGCCGCCATCCAGAAGATCGGCCAGGAAACCGTCGACCAGCTCGGCATCCCGCACCTCAAGCCGAACCTCGTCGCCCTCATCGGACGACTCAAATACCGCTACAGCTTCTCGCAGAACGTCCTCGCCCACTCCATCGAGGTCGCCTCCCTCATGGGCGCCATCGCCGCCGAACTCGGCCTCGACGAGGCCCAGGCGCGCCGCGCAGGACTCCTCCACGACATCGGCAAGGCCGTCGATTCCGAGGTCGAGGGCTCCCACGCCCTCATCGGAGCCGACCTCCTCCGGCGCGCAGGCGAAAGCGAGGAGATCGTCAATGCCGTCGCCGCCCACCACGAGGAAGCCGAGAAGAACAGCCTCCTCGCCGTCCTCGTCCAGGTCTGCGACGCCCTCTCCGCTGGGCGCCCCGGCGCCCGCGCCGAGACCACCGAACTCTATCTCAAGCGCCTGGAGGATCTCGAACGCATCGGACGGTCGTTCCCTGGCGTCGAAAGCTGCTTCGCCATCCAGGCAGGACGCGAACTCCGCGTCATCGTCAAGCCCGAGCTCATCTCCGAGGACGCGGCCGCCGTCCTCGCCCACGATATCGCCGCCCGCATCGAAAAGGAAATGCGCTATCCTGGACAGATTCGCATCTCTGTCATCCGAGAGACACGGATCGTGGAATTCGCCAAGTGACCGAAGCGACCGAAGGGACAGAAGCGACCGAAGGGACAGAAGCGACCGAAGGGACAGAAGGGCTTAATGCCCCTAGCACCAGCCATAACCACCATGCAGCCAGCCACCGACACCATCGAATCCAAAGTGCTTGCGCTCCTAAAGCGCAACGCCCGCATCCCCGTGCAGGAGATGGCGGACCGTCTCAATGCCACCGCCGCCGAAGTCGAGGCGGTGATCGCGCGCCTGGAGAAGGAGCGCGTCATCCTCGGCTACAAGCCCATCCTCGCCGCCGAATGCGACAATGCGGACGAAGTCCGAGCGATCATCGAGGTGCAGGTGCAGCCCGAACGGGACACCGGCTTCGACCAGATCGCGCGCCGCCTCGGGCGTTTCTCCGAGGTCATCGCCGTCTACCTGGTCTCAGGGCACTATGACCTGCATCTCGAGGTCGTCGGGCGGTCGCTGCAGGAAGTGGCGCTGTTCGTCGCCAAGAAACTGGCCACGCAGGACGGGGTGAAATCCTGTCAGACGCTCTTCCTGCTCAAGAAGTACAAGGAAGCAGGAATCACCGTCGAGAAGGAAGAGCATTATGAACGCCTCAAAGTCACCCCGTAGATCCTGGGTCGCCCCCCACATCGCCGCCCTCCCCAGAAGCGGCATCCGCGACTTCTTCGAACTGGTCAGCCAGATGGACGAGGTCATCTCCCTCGGCATCGGCGAACCCGACTTCACCACCCCGTGGAACATCCGCGAGGCCGCCATCTACGGCCTCACCCGCGGCGTCACCCACTACACCTCCAATCTCGGCGACCTCCGCCTCCGCCAGTCCATCTGCCGCTACTTCCGCGAACGCTTCGGCGGCGAATACGACCCCGCCCGCGAGTGCATCGTCACCGTCGGCGTCTCCGAGGGCCTCGACATCGCCCTGCGCGCCGTCCTCGCGCCAGGCGACGCCGTCCTCTACCACGAACCCTGCTACGTCTCCTACGCGCCGACCGTCCGCATGGCGCACGGCCTCCCCATCCCCGTCGTCACCCGCGCCGACCACGACTTCGTGGTGCAGGTCGAGGACCTGGAGAAGGCGTGGACGCCCGCGTGCAAGGTGCTGCTGCTCAACTACCCGAACAACCCCACGGGCGCAGGCATGACCTGGGAGGACAAGTGCGCCGTCGCCGAGTTCGCGGTGCGGCGCGACCTGCTCGTCCTCTCCGACGAGATCTACGACGAGCTCTCCTACATCCCGCGCAGCCCCTCGATCGCGACCTGCCCGGGCATGCGGGAGCGCACCATCGTCTTCAACGGCTTCAGCAAGGCCTTCGCGATGACGGGCTTCCGCATCGGCTACGCGGTCGGCCCCCATGACCTGGTCGAGGCGATGATGAAGGTGCACCAGTACAGCATGCTCTGCGCGCCGTCGCCCTGCCAGTACGCCTGCATCGAGGCCCTCGACAACGGCGCCGCCGAACGCGAGGAAATGCACCAGGAATACGAGCAGCGCCGCAATGTCATCGTCAGGCGCCTCAACGACATGGGCCTGCCGTGCTTCCAGCCCCGCGGCGCCTTCTACGCCTTCCCCGACATCCGCTCCAGCGGCATGACCTCCTCCGACTTCGCCACCAGGCTGCTCAAGGAGCAGCACGTCGCCGTCATCCCGGGCACCGCCTTCGGCGAGTGCGGCGAGGGCTTCGTCCGATGCTCCTACGCCACCGCCCTCGACGAAATCGAGGAGGCCATGCGCCGCATCCGCGTCTTCCTGAAGCGATAGCCATGGAAATCCTCACCAACACCTGGGCCGTGCACGAACTGCCTGCCGCCTTCGCGGGGCGGCCGGTCGAGCTCGACATGGGCTGCGGCAAGGGCAGCTTCACCCTCGCCCTTGCGCAGCGCTACCCCGAGCGCCTCGTCCTCGCCAACGACCTCATCTCCGAGCGCCTCCGCATCCTCGACCGCAAGCGCGACCGCCTCGGCGTCACGAACCTCTTCACCCTGCGCGCCACCTCCCTCGCCCTCGCCGCCTACCAGCTGCCGCCCCTCTCCATCGACCGCGCGCACCTCATCTGCCCCGACCCCTGGCCCAAGAAGCACCACTTGATCCGACGCCTCGTCTGCACCGACTTCCTCTGCCGCATGCGCCGCATCCTCAAGCCAGGCGCCGTCTTCCACCTCGCCACCGACTACACCCCATACTACCAGGACTGGCTCCGCATGTTCGCCCAGCTCCCCACCCTCTATCAGCCCGCCCCCGACGCCATCGCCGACATCGCCGACCTCAAATCCGACTTCGAACTGCGCTGGAACGCCCTCGGACAGGCCGTACACCATATCGCGTACCAGGCGGCCTGGTAAACCCTGGTTCGGCAGAGGGACGATGCCGCCGCCATAACGGCGCGGTCAAGACGGCAGCCCCCCTGGACAATCCCCGCCCTGCATTCCATCCATGGATCAGTCCCTGCCTGCAAACACGATTGCATCGTTGCTGAAATGCCAGTCGCGCCCACTGCCTTCCCTGGTCTCCCATGGCATGGAATCGCTATGCCCCGTCATCCCGCAGAATGTGATTGTGCGGGTCGCCTCAGGAAACGACTCCCTCCCCATGGTCACCTACATTCACCGCCGCATGATCCTCAAGACCATTCTGCGTGGCGACGTCACCACCAACATCGACGGGCTCAGATTCCCCATGTCCCCTGGCGACAGCGTCCTCTTCTTTCCGTTCCAGTTCCATTCCACCGAAGAACACTCCGCCACCAGCAAGCACGACTTCATCGCGGTCTCCTTCATTGTCCCTGAAAAGGGCTATCTGCCCTTGCTGCCGCTCAAAAACCGCTGCTTCCGCCTCCTGCCCGAGGACTGGAACAGCCTCAACCACCTTGCGGACGCCTTTTGGCGGCAGGGCGGCACCACCCCGTCCGAGGCCATCCTCGAACTCTCCAGCATTCTGGTGCGCCATATCGTACGGCACTCCGATGGCAAAATACCGCCTCCGCAGGATGGCGATGATCATTTCACCCAAATCTGCAACTATATTCGGGAGAACTTCATGAAACAGATCTCCCTGAAGTCGGTATCGCGTCATTTCGGGCTTTCCCCCGAAAGCATCCGCAGAATGTTCCAGCGGCACTACCCAGGACTCACCCCAGCCAGGCTGATCCGAAAACTCCAGCTCCAGAACGCAGTCGAACTGCTCGAATGCACTGATATGCCAGTCGGGGCCGTCTCCGACCAATGCGGCTTCTCCGACACCTTCACCTTCAGCAAAAAGTTCAAGCAGATGACTGGCCTCTCACCAAGGGCCTATCGACTCCGCTCGCAGACCGGCGCGGCTCGCTGACCACCCCCGCCGTTCCCTCACCACCTCCTCCTGCAATCTTCCAGCAGGTTGCGATATTGACATAAAACGCTTGATTTTTGCCATTTTATTATTGCCGATTCCATCCTATATTTTGAGAAACGACAGGAAAACGCGGAAGCATCGCGAAAGGGGGATCCAGGAGAGACGATGGCAGGAATCTACGAGGAACTCGGCATTCGGCCGTTCATCAACGCGGCTGGAACGTACACGGCGATTGGCGGCTCAAGGATGTCGGAGGGGACGCTGCAGGCTTTGTGCGAGGCATCGCGGGACTTCGTGCCGATGGAGGCGCTGCAGGCGGCAATCAACCGCCGAATCGCGGAACTGACGCGGAATGAAGCCGCCTGCGTCTGCAATTCGTGCAGCACCGCGATGTATCTTGCCGCGGCCGCGTGCGCGGAATGGCGTTTCGGACGCGCCTCAGGGGCGGCACGCGGCGAAGCAGTCGCGCTATGGGGACAGCACATCCCCTACGACCACGCCCTGGAGCAGGCGGGAGTGCGCCTCCGCTTCGCGGGCTACCCGAATCTGGAAGCCCCCTTGGACGCGGCCGACGTCGAGCAGCTGGTGAATGAAAACACCGTGCTGTTCTATTTCGCACCGCGCACGCCTGACGGGCACTACGGGCCTGGGTGCATGAACTTCCAGGAGTTCGCGGCCATCGCGCATCGCCATCACCTGCCGATATTGGCGGATTGCGCCGCGCAACTGCCGCCGAAGTCCAATCTGTGGCGCTTCACGCGCGAACTGGGTGCGGACATGGCGTGCTTTTCCGGTGGAAAGGATCTGCGCGGCCCCCAGGCCAGCGGCCTTCTGGTGGGACGGCGGGAATGGGTCGACCGCGTCACGCGCCTGAGTTTCCCCCGATATGGGGACGGACGCATCATGAAGATGGGCCGCGAGGAAATGGTGGCGCTCTATCATGCCGTCCAGGAATATGTGGAGGCCGACGAGGACGCGCGTCTGCGCGCCTGCGAGGACGGGGTGGAGGCGTTCGTTTCCGCGCTCGCCGACGCCGCGCATCTTCGGGCGCGCCGAACGTGGCCCAACCAGGCGGGGCAGCCGCTGCCCCGTATTTTCGTCGAACTTCACGAAACCGCCTGCACGGCGGAGGAATTGAGGCGGCTCCTGGCAGAAGGCGCCCCCGCCATCTTCTGCTTCTCGGAGAATCGTCCAGGCGTCTTCATCAATCCCATGTGCATGACTGCGGAAGAACTGGCCGCGACGGCTGCGCGGCTGCGCGAAATCGACCAGCAATTGCCAAACAAGGAGAATCCATCATGAAAATCGAGGCGAAACTGAAGTCTATCGGCATCGAACTGGCGCACCTAGGGCCTTGCAACCACCCCATCGAGCACGCCAAGGCCAGCGGCCGACTGCTTTTCGTGTCTGGGCATGGCACGAAAATCAAGGGAAAGGTCGGCGCTGGGCTGACGAAGGAGGATGGCTATGCGGCGGCGCGCGAGGCCTGCATCCACTGTCTGGAAGCCATCCTGCTGCACTGCGGAGACCTGGACCGCGTCAAGAACTTCATCAAGGTCTTCGGGATGGTAAACGCGGCGGCGGACTTCACCGAGCACCCCTATGTGATGAATGGCGTCTCGGATCTGCTGATTGAAGTCTTCGGGCCTGAAATCGGATGCCACGCCCGTTCGGCCGTTGGCATGAACTCGCTCCCCAATGGCATCGCGGCGGAGGTGGAGATGGTCGTGGAACTGGCGGAATAACGGAGGGCGCACATGGAAATCCACGGTGTCTGCCCCATCGCCCCGGCGGTCTTCCACGCGGATGGCAGCCTCGACTACAACGGCTTCGAGCGATGCTGCGCCAGGATGATTGAACTCGGCGCGCAAGGCCTCGCTCTTTTCGGCATCGCTGGGGAATACTACAAACTGGAGCCAGAGGAGGAGGAACGCCTGATCGACCTCGTCGTCCGCGTCTGCCACAGCCATCGGGTGCCCGCCGTCATCTCCAACACGAAGCACTCGACCGCGGCGGCGCGGCGGCGCGCGGCGCGCATCGAGGCGTCTGGGGCGGATTGCATGATGGTGCTGCCGCCATTCTTTCTGAAGCCCGCTGGCGCGGAACTCCTGGACCATCTGGATGCGGTCGCCGCCTCGGTGACAATGCCCCTGATGCTGCAGTATGCGCCAGAGCAGACTGGCGTCGCCATTGCGCCAGAGGCGCTTGCCGCACTGGGAAAGCGCCACGGGAATCTGCGGTATTTCAAGATCGAGTGCAGGCCGCCTGGCGCCTACGTTTCACGGCTGCGCAGCCTGCTGCCGCCGCAGTGCGGAATCCTGGTCGGCAATGCTGGCTTCCAGATGATCGAGGGCTTCCGACGCGGCGCCATCGGCGTGATGCCAGGGCCTTCCATGCCCGACCTCTATCGCCGAATCTGGGACGCGCTGCTGGCTGGAGAGGACGACGAGGCCCAACGCCTTCACGACCGCCTCAATGCGCTGCTCAACCACATTCGCCAGAATGTCGAGATGATCATCCACTACGAAAAACACATCCTCCAGCGCCGCGGCCTCATCGAATGCGCGCACTGCCGTCCGCCTGGCTTCCACCCCGATGCGGTATACGACCACCTGTTCGAAGAACTCTTCCGGAAACTTGCAATGGAGTTGAAATCACCATGACCACGGCAATCTACAGGGATCTCAGCGGAAAACGCATTCTGGTCACGGGCGCATCCCGCGGCATCGGCGCTGGAGTCGCCCGCGCATTCTCCGACGCCGGCGCGCGCGTCGCGCTCCATTTCCGCACCGACAGGGCTTTGGCTGAATGCGTCGCCGCTCAAATGCCAGGCGAAACGCATCTGCTGCAGGCCGACTTGGCACGCCCCGAGGAACTGGAACGCCTCTTCGCGGAGGTCGAGGCGCTCTTCGGGGGGCTGGACGCCGCCGTCAACAACGCAGGGGTCGTCCTGCCGCCGCTGCCCCCAGAGGAGATCACGGACGCACGGTATCACGAGTTGGCGGACGTCAACATCCGTGGAACGCTCTTCTGCTGCCTGCGCGAAATCGCGCTTATGCGTCGGAGCGGGGGCGGCAGCATCATCAACATCGGCTCCGTGCATCAGGACACGAGCGTGCCAGGCTGGACGCTCTATGCCATGAGCAAGGGCGCAATCCATGGGCTGACCGCGCAGCTGGCCATTGAAGTCGGCAAGGAGCACATCAGGGTCAACAACATCCTGCCAGGATACATTGATGTCGGCAAGGAACTGGTGGATGAGGACGTGGCGCGCAGCATCCCCGTGCGCCGCGCGGGCCTTCCCGCCGACATTGCAGGCGCCTGCCTCTATCTGGCATCCGAAGCCTCCGCGTTCGTAAACGGCGCGGATCTCGTGGTGGACGGGGGAGTCAGCCGAAAACTGGCACGGACGGTCAATGTGTTCTGATACCCCCGCAGGAGGAGGAATTCCCATGACAAGGCAACGCTATCACCAGATCGGCATCATCGGTTTCGGGGCACGCGGACAATTGCTGGCCCGCACCATCGGCGAGGAAATCCCTGAATACGGACGGCTGGCGGCCATCGCCGAGACACGCGAAAACCTCATCTACCGCCCTGAGGTGGGCATCTACTGCCATGATTTCCAGGTGTACCGCGACTACCGCGCCATGCTGGAAAACCCCGCCATCGACACGGTCATCATCGAGACCTACCCTGAATCGCACCTCGAAATCACGGCAGCTGCCATTGCCGCCGGCAAGGCCGTGCTCTGCGACAAACCAGCGGTCCCCTCCCTTGAACAGGCCGCCGCGATGTACCGCGCGGTCACCGCACGCCCCTGCGCATTCCAGCTGGGGCTGAACATGCCGTGCCGCCCAGTCCTGAAGACGGCTGCCGCCCTGCTGCGCGAAGGCGCCATCGGAAACGTCTTCGCCGCGCGCGGTTGCTGCGACGTCGGCTATGCCTTCGGACACGACGTGATCCTGCGGAAGTTCGCGGGCGACCGCGCCGGCCTCGTCCTTGGAAAACTGACCCATGACACCGACTTCCTCCAATTCGCCCTCGGGACCTATGCCGAGGAAGTCTGCGGCTTCACCGCCAATTTCCAGCATCGGCGGCATGGCACCGGGGAGACCAGCGACGACACCGCAGTCATCGCTGGACGGATGCATGACGGGACGCTTTTCTCGCAGAGCCTCACCGCCTGCGGGGCGCAATACCAGCGCAGGTTCGTCTTCTTCGGCGAAAAGGGGGAACTGCGCGTGGACGCCAAAGGCGATGCGGTCGAACTGGCTTTGGCGACTGGGGAGAACCGTGTCATCCCCGCTCCCCAAGGCGCGGGGGGACACGGCGGCGCCGACCGCACGCTCCTGGCGGACTTCCTCGACTACGTCGATGAAGACCGTGGATTGCCCCGATGGCCAGAACGCATTTGCTCCAGCGTGATGATTCCCCTGGCGGCTCTCGAGGGGCAACTGGTCAACACTGGAAATTGGTACCGTTCCATCGTCGGCGCATGATGGAGTTTTCCCACCGAAGCGACCCAAGGCACAAGGAGACACCCATGTTCAACGGAAATCAGACCATGCGGCGGAATGCCGCGCCTTTCACCCTCATCGAACTGCTGGTCGTCATTGCCATCATCGCGATTCTTGCCTCGATGCTGCTGCCCGCGCTCTCCAAGGCACGCGCGGCCGCCTATCGCACCAGTTGCATCGGGCGGCTGTCGCAGATGGCGAAGATGAACCAGATGTACGCCATGGACAATCGGGACTTCATGCTTCCCGCCTACTGGAACAACCGCTGGTGGTACAACTACCTCATCGAGGATTATCGAATGCCCGTCACCATGTTCACCTGCCCTGGAAACAAGGCGAACGCCTTCCTGGATTCCAGCAACAGCGGCCTGGGATGGTACGACACCAAAGCGGAGAACCGCACCCTTTTCCAGACCGCCCAGCGCACTTTGCAGTGGAGCCAGTATATCGGCTACTACACCGTGGCCACCGCCGCCATCCAGTACCCCGTGCACACCAATGCGCGGATGCGCTACCCAGGGCGGCTGGTCTCTGGATGGTGCCTGCTCAACCAGGCATCCAGTTCGTCTTTCCGCCGCGGCGCCCTTAGCCCAAAGGGGATGATCAACCATTCCAACCCCCTGTACGCCATGCCAGTGCACAGTGGCTGCTACAACCTCGCCTTCGTCGATGGCCATGTGGCCAGCATGAAGCGCAACGAATGGAACACCGACTATGACAACTGGCAGACGATCGATGGACAGCGTTGATTTCCGGAATGCGGCGCGTCACGCCATCTGGTGCCTTGTGCCATGCGTCTGCCTGATGGCGGCAGACCTGCCAATGCCGTTGCCGGCGACTGGCCGCTACGACTTCAACGCACGCTATGCCACGCGCCGCGTGGCTGGGCGATACGGCTGGATGAACGGCCTCGAATACAATGGCGGACTGACCATGATGCTGCAGAACGGTGAATTGGAGGAACTGGCCATTTTCGGCATCGACCCCGACCCCGTGGCCGCGCCGCGGGGAGAACTCAAGCCAGAGGAGGTGCCTCTGCTGAAGCACCGCATGGAACTCTTCCGTGCAGGCCGCCTGCCAATGGTCGGAGGATTGTTCGACCGCGGCTTCAACAACCGCCCGTTCCCGACGGAGGCAGAACTGACGCTCCTGGCCAGTTATCCGAACTTCCTGGGCTTCCGCGCCTTCAACGAATGGGGCACGAATGTCGACCGCTTCTTGCAGATCCGATTTCATCCAAATGAAATCCACGAGGAAGCCACCAGGCGGCGCGTGCCGATTTTCAAGGACTTCTTCCCCCCCGAGATGAAAGAGCCGACAACCCGTGAAGAGTTCACCGAGGTCTCGCGCTTCGCCTGGAACAAGATGAATGCACCATTCCACGGGCAGGTCTACGCGCTGGACGCATCCCATTGCTGGTCCATCAGCTGGCCTGGCGGCTGGGGGCCCCTGCGCTCCATCATCACCGAAATCCGAACCCCATACCGCAACAACCAGATCTTCCACGCCCTGACCCGGGGCGCCGCCAGGATGTGGGGAGTCCCCTACGGCTTTCTCCTGGCCTACGACTGGCGGGCGCGCATCGGCCACCCCGTGGCAACGCATCTGCAGCAAAAGCCCTCCGATTCCTGGCGGCGACAGCAAGGGGTGCCGAAAATCACTCCGTCCCTCTATCGGAGACTTTGGTATTATGCGGCACTCTCCAATGCAGCCGTGCTGCTGGACGAACTCGACCAGCAGCGTTATTCCGACTTGGCGGACGCACGGCAATACCGCCTGAGCTGGTATGGGGAACTGTGCCGCGAAGTGCACGAGTTCCAGCGCGTGAACCCAGACCTGGGCGTCAACTACAACCCCGTCGGATTGCTGCTGAGCTGGCATAACGGATGGGGATACAAGGGGGACAAGGCCTTCTACCGCTATCCATACAATGCTGGCGAACACCAGACCCGAGAGTTCATCAACCGCCTCCTCTTCCGTTTCAGCGAGGAACTCCAGCCCCATGACGAATTCAGCCCCACCCCCTTTGGCGACCTCTTCGACATCCTGCGCCTCGACACCCCGAAAGGCCCCCTCCCGCTGGAACTCCTGCAAAACTATCGCGTGCTTTTCCTGCTCGGAGAGCATCCCCTGGACGCGGAGGCCGTGGCACGCCTTCAGGAATATGTGCGGGGCGGCGGATGCCTCGTCGTCAACTCCGAACAGGCCCGCGGCAGGCTGGCGGATGACTTCCTGGGCGCAACGCTCGCCAGCGAGCCATTTCAGGCCTCCTCCATGACCGCGCCCGATGGCAAGGAACTCCCGTCGAAGCCATTCCTCGCCACGGAACTCCTGCCCAAAGGCGCGCAGCCACTCTACCATGCAGGCGGCAAATGCGTCGGCGCCGTGCACTCCTTTGGCAAGGGTCGCGTCATCACCATCGGCGCGCATTGGATGCTGGAAGAACGCCAGGAAGAGGGCCCGACTGGCCTGCGGCGCTTCCTGCTGCCAGTCGCCAGTGATCTGCTCAGCCGTATGCTGCCAGCCCTGACGCCATTCACCTTCAAGGGGGAGCGTCTGCCCGAACAACTGGCCTGGCAGGTCAACCGAAAGCCCAATGGCTGGGTGCTGGCACTCTTCAACAACGGCGGCCTGACCCCCGCCATCCGACTCCGCCGAGGCTATGCAGGACCAGATGTCATCGACCCCTGCAAGGCCTTGGACATTCGCGTCTGCGTCCCAAAGCAACTCGGATTCGCGGTTGAACTCATCTCTGGACGGGAATGCGTTTTCTCCCGAGACGCCAAGAGGCGCTTCCTGGAGTGCCGCCTGGAACCAGGAGAACTGGCCGTATTCGAGTTTTCCGAACGCCCAATCCCGGAGCGCGAAGTCGTCCGCCCAGTCAATCTGGCGCTGAAATGCCTGGTCAAAGCCACCAGCGAACACGCAAAATACCCTGCATCCAAGGCAGTGGACGGCGACACGGCCTTCCACTCCGCCTGGTGGAGCGAAGGCAGCGCCCCCCAGAGCATAACCGTGGATTTGAAGAAGGCCGAGGAAATCCGCGCCATCCGCGTGGTGCCGGCCTGGAGCGAGGACAATCGTCTGTTCCCACGCATCACCCAGTTCACTGCGGAGGCCAGCGAGGACGGCGAACAGTGGCACACGGTCGTGGATGAAAGCCGAAACATCATGCCCGATACCAGGCATGGCGTGCTACGCGGCTTTGCCCCGCGGAAGGCCAGGTTCGTGCGTGTAAACGTCCTCTTCAACTCCAGCCGACAAGGCGGACAGATTGTCGAACTGGAGGTTTTCGGTCCACGCACGCGGCGCACCTCCATCCCGTGGCGTCGGGACCGTCAAATGGCGAGTTTCCCGCCCGATGTGCTCAAATTGCGCAACTGGAAGCCCCTGACGCTGCTGGAACCGATACAGCAGACGCAGGATGAGCGCCCAGTCACGCGCAACCGCGAATGCCTGACTGGCGGCAAAATGTCCATCCGCGGACGCATCATCGGCTCTGGGCTGGGCTGTCATGCCAGATCCGAAATCGTCTATCGGCTGAATCCCGACGAGGGCTGGAAGGCGTTCTCGGCACGCGTCGGCATCGACGACTGCGTGGGCGGGACGGACGGCAGCGTCATCTTCCGCATCTACACCGATGGGCGCCTGGCGGCGGACAGCGGCCTGGTCACCCCCACCGACCCTCTCATCTACATCTGGGCGGATCTCCGCGGGGTCACCGAACTGCGGCTCGTCGTGGATGACTGCGGTGACGGCATCCGCGGCGATGTCGCGGACTGGGGGGACCCGCTGCTGCGCAAGTAGCTTCCCCGCCGCACGGCATGGGGAAACGCCGTGGCGACGCGCAACCGTGCCGCCGATTCTGAAATTTGGCCCCAACCCCAACAGCCTCCTACACCCCCAGGCATCCGAGGGGGACGACCAGGACGCCGTCCTTGCGCCGATAGGCGTATTTCCCCTCGGCCACCAGCACCATCTGGAAGGAAGGCGCGCGCATCTTCTGCAAGTCCAGTTTCGCGACCAGTTTCCGCAGATTCGCCGCGCCCTCCTCGATCAGCCGCTCGCCCCCCAGTTTCACCTCAATCAGCCCGTAGGTGCCGTTGCGGCGATGAAGCACCGCGTCGCATTCCAGTCCAGATGAGTCACGGTAGTGGTAGAGGCTGCCGTCCAGCGCCTCGGCGAAGACGCGCAGATCACGGACTGAGAGCGCCTCGAAGAAGAAGCCAAAACTCCGCAGGTCGTCCAGGAGGTCGGCGGGACCGACGCCCAGCGCCGCCACGGCAATGGATGGATCGGTGAAAAACCGCGTCTCCGCCGTGCGGATGGCGACCCGTGCGCGCAGATCCGGCATCCACGTCTCCAGATCCTCGATGACAAAGATCTTCCGCAGCGCCTCCAGATAGGAATGCACGGTGTCGGCGCTGAACCCCGTGGACCGTCCCGCGCCCAGATCCGCGCAAATCGACTGCTGGCTTGCCTGTGTCCCTTGCAGCCGCGCGTAGGAGCGCAGGAAACGCCGCACCCGCTCAGGCGAACGCATCACTCCGTCCACCCTGGAGGCATCCTGGCGGATGACGGCGTCGTGATAGTCGAGCGCCTGTTCCAGGGCGGCGTCCCCCTTGAGCGGGATGGCCTGCGGCCAGCCGCCACGGCATACCAGCCATGCCACCCGCTCCAGATCCAGCGGATTCTCCCCATCTACTTCCTCCTCTCCCGCAAAGAGCCGCCGCAACGAGACCGCGCCAGACGAATCGCCGGATTCCAGCAACGACATCGGACGCATCCGCACCCACGCAAAACGCCCCGTCCCCGTATGGCGCACATCCTTCAGCGACGGCGGCACCGCCGAGCCTGTCAGAATAAACTGCCCTGGCTGCCGACGCTGGTCTACCTCGAAGCGCACCGCGTCCCACAACTGGGGAATCAACTGCCATTCGTCCAGCAGCCGCGGCGCCCCTCCCTGCAACAGCCGCATCGGCTGCAACTCCGCCATCGCCCTGCTCTGAGCCAGGGTGTCTGGATTGGACAACGACAGCACGCTCGCGGCGTGCTGCTCCGCCGTCGTCGTCTTTCCGCACCACTTCGCCCCCTCGATCAGCACGGCGCCCTTCCCCGACAATTTCCGCTCCAGCACGGAATCCACCACTCGAGGCATATAGTTCGGCATTCCCATCCTCTCCTTCTGTTTCAACGCCATCAGTTCACTCGCATAACATAGCCCATCATCCCAGTTTTTCCACCTCAATTCGGCATTTTGATGGAGTTTTATTCGGCATTTTGATGGAGTTTCATTCGGTATTTTGATGGAATTCCATTCGGCATTTTGACGGATTCCGCCATATATCCCGAGGCGGGTTCTACTCAGTTCCTTGATCGGCACGTCGGCCTGTTGGCAATTCTGCTTTTCCGCGCTACAGTATTTGCGGGTTCGGGGAGGCGCTCCTGCCGCCTTCCTGCATCGTCCACCAGCGCATATTCCGATGAAATCCATCTGCATTCCATGTTCGGGGCCAGTCGCGACAGGCGACTACCTGTCAGTCATCGACCACCCGCTCTTCCAGCGGCTGCGCCATTGCCGCCAACTGGGCCTGAACGACCTGGTCTTCCCTGGCGCGCAGCACACGCGCTTCGAGCATGCGCTCGGCGTGCTGGCGCGCATCCGCGCGGCGGCGGCGGCGCAGCGCTTCACGCCCGCCGAGCAGCGTCTCCTGGAACTCTTCGCGCTGCTGCACGACATCGGGCACGGCCCCTTTTCGCACCAGGTCGAGCCAGTCCTCGCGGGCGACCACCACCAGCGCGGCCTCCTCTGCCTGAGCGAGATGGCCGACGCCATCCGCGCCTGCGGCGCGGAACCCGCCGACCTCCAGGCGATGCTAAACGACGGGCATCCGCTCGCAGCCTGGGTCTCCGACCGCAACCTCGGCGCCGACAAACTCGACTACCTCCAGCGCGACGCCTTCCATATCGGCTTCACCGGCCTCCCCGACCTCGACATCATCCAGCGCCACACTATGCGCACCCCCGAAGGCGGCCTCGCCCTCCACGAGAAGTTCATCGAGGAGGGCAAGCGCCTCCAGAAGTTCTACTCCTATCTCCACCAGCACGGCTACCTCAACAAGACCGCCCTCATCGCCCAGCGCATCCTCCAGCGCGCCCTCCAGGAGGAAATCCTCGCCGGCATGACCGACGCCGAACAGGACGCCGTCTGGCGCATGACCGACTTCCAGCTCCTCGACCGCCTCGCGCACGCGCAGTCCCCCCTGGCGCGGACGCTGGTGCAGCGCCTCATCGCGCGCGATCTGCCGCGCACCTGCCTCTGCATCAAGCCGACCGGATACGCGTATGTCGAGAACGCCGTCGGCAAGTCCATCGCCGTCCTCGAATGGCCGCGCGCGCGCCTCGCGCACTTCTCCCAGCACGCCCTCAACCTCGGGTTCCTGCGCTCCTTCGAGGACGCCCTCGCGCGCGCCGCCGGCCTCCAGCCCGGCGACCTCGTCCTCGCCGCCATGCCCTATTTCACCAAACTCCTCCCGAAGGATCTGCGCATCTTCAACGGCGGTGAACGCGACTACTGGCTCTTCGACCAGGATAAGGACCACCGCGCCTCCCTCGAAAGCGACTATCTGCGCACCTTCGCACTCCGCATCGCCGTCCCCGCCGACGTCCGCGAACGCCTCGCCGACGATCCCGCACCCCTCCTCGCCGCAATCGACGGATGAAAGGCTCGCATTCCGGCGGATTTGCTCCAATTTAGGGCGTATTTTTCACGTTGAAGTTGAAAATTCCGCCCTATAGACGCCGTGCAGGCGGTCAACTTCCGGGATTGGCGGCCGCTCGACCCGCCGACCGAAGACGACGACCCGCGCCCGTCACCGCCCGCCGGATGAACCACCGCCCGCGCTTACAGATGCAGGCGGGGATATTATAGTATCAGTTGCCGGCATCTTTCGGTCGGCACAGAACTTGCCCAGAACTCTCCCCCAAGCCATCACCATCATGATCTACGTAGTCGCGAAAGCCGAAGTCCGTCCCGAATGCCTGGATGCGTATCTGGAGATCCTCAAGGAGTTCGTGCCCCAGGTGCTGGGCGAGGAGGGATGCATCCGCTATGAACCGTGCGTCGCGTGGAGCGCCGACGGGACGCGCAAGCCTTTCGTCACGATGATGGAGACATGGGCGAACAAGGCCTGCCTCGACAAGCATCTGTCCACGCCGCAAATGCAGGAGTTCCGCGCGAAGATCGCCGGCATGCGCGTCGGCGCCTCCGATCTGCAGATTCTCGAACCCGCCCTCCACTAATCCCCCAGGCCAACTTCCCATGAAAAATGGAAAACTCGTGGCGGCGCAGGTCGGCTGCGGCGCCTTCGCCAAGTCCCAGCATCTGCCGAACCTCAAGGAGCGCACGGACGTCGAGATCCGTTATTGCTGCGACATCAGCGCCGCCGCCGCCCAAAACGCCGCCGCGCGCTTCGGCGTGCCGCACGCCGTCACCGACTTCCAGGAGGCGCTCGCCGATCCGGAAGTCGACTTCGTAATGGTCGCCACCAGCCACGATATGCATCTGCCGATCGTGCGCGCGGCCGCCGCGAAGGGCAAGCACATCTTCTGCGAGAAGCCGATGGCGATGGAGCTGCCCGAGAGCTGGGAGATCATCCGCGCCGTGCGGCAGGCAGGCGTCAAACTGTGTGTCGACCTCAACCGGCGCATGGCGCCCTCCATGCATGCCCTCAAGGCGCGCGTCCAGGCGCAGATCGCCGCGCCGAAGCACCAGCCGTGGCGCTACGTCGAGACGACGCGCGAGGCGCTGCCCGAGGAGCAGGCCACGCATTTCCTGATCCGCATCCAGGACGAGGGCTCCAGTTACCGCA
>JAEEGL011084319.1_pt1 | contig 29779 bp, 29 predicted proteins | sample 9134231 | NCBI WGS metagenome assembly JAEEGL01 (sample SAMN16246548, study PRJNA631951) | gut metagenome | biome: gut microbiome; feature: rumen; material: fiber-attached | host: Bos | place: Iran: Karaj | collected 2018-10
CGCTGTTAAGCTTTGTCAGTTCGTAAGCCGAGAATATTCCGCCCGGTCCCGCACCGACAATTATGATGTCATATTTCATGTGTAAATCCCCCCGGATTGTTATATTTAGGTAAAAATCTTTCGGTCATTTTAAAACAGTTTATTCGGAATCCGTATCTTCTTTGGTTTCTTCTTTAGAATCCTCTTCGGTTTCTTCTTTAGAATCCGTACGGTTATCTTCGTTTTCAATGTTTTCGCTCCAGATGCTTTCAACTCCGCCTAAGAAGCCTGCTGCATCCGTACCTTCCAGACTTTTCAGTCTGTCGAGCTTATCCATTTCCTCCTGTGAAGCCTTAAGTTCGCTGTTTCGTGTCATTACGATTTTAACGATACCCAGTGTGGCTCCCACAAGCACAATCACACATAATGCCAGTGCGAGAATGCTTAAAAATCCTTTCTTTTCCGCGTGGTCATCCCTGATAAGTTTCATTTCAAACCCTTTGGTTCTTGCAGGATTTTCTTTTGTTTCTAATTTAACGTTGTTTTCTTTCAGTCCGTTCTGTGATGAGTCGTTGTTTGTGAAAACAGAATCGTTTTCCTTATCTTCCGCTACTTCAAGTCTGGTATTCTCGGCGAATTTGCCCCCTTCTTCGCTTACTTCCTTTTCTTTCTGCAGTGCATCCACTTCATCCCATATGGATCCTACTTTCCTTCCATCCATATCGCATTTTCCCTTTGTAAATACACATATTCCTGTAAAGTATAACACGATTTTGCCTTTTATTCCACACTTTATGTAAACTTTATTGAAAAATCATCCATTAAATCCGGCGTCAAAAAAAGCAGGTCAGATGGCTCTGTCCCGCTCTTTTGTGTTTATATTACAGATTCCTTTTCGGGAACCACTTTATGTAGTATGCGATTTTTTTTGATAAAAAAAATATTCTTCGTTTTCGATTTGTTTTTTTGTTTATTTTTTTTCGTAAAAATACAAAAAATCAGGTCCTTTTTCCGGTTTAATTCTGATAAGTTATGTTTCCGTCGGACTAAAAAAGACATCCGAAGATGTCTTTGATTTCTAATTATGATTGTTGAGGGCATCCGAATAAAGTTCCTTGAGAGAGGTCGCCTGAAATTTCTTTGACAAGGTATCCGATGATGCCATGTAAGCCGCATTCGATACTATTTTGTATTTGCTGATTCCGTCAACCTGGTATCTTAAAATGCTCTCGGCTCCGAAAAGAAGTTCGCCCGTAGCCATGTGATAATCGCTCGTTATGATTGCTATGTCGCAGACCTGCGGATAATCGCGGTTGAGGATTTCAAGGCTGTAAATCGCGTTTTCGCCTGTCGTTAAAGAAGACTGTTCCGCAATAACCCTGCTTTCGTCTATCCCGTGATTTATAAGCCATTTTTTCATCTCGCCCGCTTCGGTGGCCTTTAAATTGTTAAACGCCGTACCGCCTCCGGTGCAAAGAATAACGGAATTCGGGTATTTTTCGGCACTTCTTTTGGCTGTCTCAAGACGTCCTATAAGTTCGTCTTTCATCGAGCCGTCGGCATTAAGCTGATATCCTAAAACCACAAGGCATAAGGAATCTGTTTCGGAGAGTCCGTCGGGAAGAATGTCGGGATTTAAAGTATTGTACTCATTCGGGCTGCTGCTTTCGACCGCTCCCCAGAGATTTATTATTTCTTCCCACTGCATTGCCGATTCAGGATCTTTTTCCATCAAAGCTTCGAGATTTTTGTTGATTTCATCTCTTGCGGCCTCGCCTGAATCACGGTATAGATTTACAATATTTTCTACTTCTTTGTATCTGACTTTTGAGGGTGCGGAAGATTCAACCAGTATAATGCCCGAATCCCCGGATGCTTCTTTTGCGGCCGGTTCTTCTTTATTATCTTCCGTTGTCTCATCCCGGAAATACTCAAGTGTCACCGGTTCTTTAGAGGACGAAGCACCTTCACTGACTTCGGCGTCTTCACAGCCTGCAGTCATTAAGATGCCCGATAAAAGAACTCCGGACAACCCGGTCAGAAACATTTTTTTCGCTTCGTATGTATTCTGTTTTCTTCCCCTTAAATCAAAAAACATACTTCCTCGTTTTTTATCTTTTTTACAGATAAAGCTTATTCTATAGATACATCTGATTTTACAGATATCATTTTTTCAAAAATAAATCTGATTCTAAAATAACTATTATTCCATAGATAACTCTGTTTTTACAGATAACTCTTTAGCTCGGACCATGACGTAATCTTGATTACATCGTCTCTGTCCTGCTGCTCGCTTCTAAGCGCACCTTTGTACCATACGGGTGTTATTCCGACGTTTCTTGCGCCTTCCACATCACACTCGTAATTATCGCCGATGTACCAGACATCCGATGCGGCAAGTCTTGCTTTTTCAAGAGCCAGTCTGAAAATTCTCGGATTGGGTTTTCTGAAAATGTATTCGCTGCTCGCGATAACGAATTCAAATTTATTGTCCGGAAGAATATGGTTGATTCTGTCTGTAACAACCGTTCCGGCATAAGCCATATTGCTTACAACAGCGGTTCTTATTCCCATATCGTCAAGTTCTTTGAGAAGCTCGGCAATTCCATCTGTCACTTCGGCATCAACCGCATTTTCCCAGAACACTTTGTCGAGTTCTTCGGGTGTGAGACTTAATTTAATTCCGAGCGATTCATAAAGGTATGCGCCGAAAGCTCTGTTATGAACTTCGAAATTCACAAGTGTTTCGGTAAGATAGTTGAATCTTCCGATTTCTTTGTTTATTTTGTTCGCTTCCGCCTGAACCCACTCGGGACTCAGGTTGTAGCGATTTTCAGTAGCATATTTTAAAACCTCTGCGGTTCCTTTTACACCGTCAAACTTCTTTTCGTTTACAAGCGTCTGACCGTAATCAAACATAATCATTTTAGGCTGATTCATTTTTCACCATTCCTTTCAAAACGCTTCACTCTTTGGTCTTTATGTTTCCCTGCCTCTTCTTTGAAAAGTCTTCAAAAGCGGAAAATCGGATAACCGACCTTCCGCTTACATTCAATTCGAAATAATCATTCCGCCAAGAAGTCTGACTGCTTCGCGTATAATACCGCAGTCTTTGAAATCTTTCTAATTCCCTGAATCTCTGAATTATTAAATCTCAAAAAGATCGCTTAATTCCTTGAGTGCGCCTTCAGTTTCATGTGCAAGAACTTTCTTGGCAAGAACTTTACCAAGCTGTACACCTTCCTGATCGAAGCTGTTTACGTTCCATAAGAATCCCTGGAACATAATCTTGTTCTCGAAGTGTGAAAGAAGAGCGCCCATTGATTCGGGTGTAAGCTGCTTTCCGATAATAATGCTTGAAGGACGGTTGCCCGCAAATTTCTTATTGTTATTGTCATCGTCTTTGCCGCATGCAAAAGCAATAATCTGAGCTACAACGTTAGCGCAGAGTTTCATCTGGCTTGTGCTGCCCTGAATGTCAACATCAACGCCGAGCTGGCTGTCGTTAAAGCCTATGAACTGAAGAGGAATAATATCTGTTCCCTGATGTAAGAGCTGGTAGAACGAATGCTGTCCGTTTGTTCCGGGCTCACCGAAGAGTACGGGACCTGTAGGATAGTTTACGAATTCGCCGAAACGGTTAACAGATTTTCCGTTTGATTCCATATCTGCCTGCTGAAGGTGTGCAGGGAAACGGCTTAATGCCTGTGAGTAAGGAAGAAGAGCCGTTGAAGGGAATCCGAGAACGTTTCTTTCGTACATACCGATTAATGCGTCGAGCATTGCAGGGTTTTCTTTTACGTTCTTGTTTGTTGCAAGTTTGTCTTCTTCAGCTGCACCGTTTAAGAAACGTGCGAATACTTCGGGAGTAAATGCAAGTGAAAGAACTGCGCCGCCTACTGCCGAGCATGAAGAAAATCTTCCGCCGATAAAGTCATCCATGAAGAATGCCTTTAAATATCCGCTGTTGGATGCAAGAGGTGATGTCTCGCTTGTAACTGCTACCATGTGATTAGCTGCATCGAGGCCTGCCTTTGCAAGAGCATCTTTAACGAATGATTCGTTTGTAAGTGTTTCGAGTGTTGTACCGGATTTGGAAACAAGTACGAAAAGTGAATGAGCAACATCGATACCTGCAAGAACGCCTGCAGCATCATCAGGGTCAACGTTACTGATGAATTTTGCTTCCATATTGAAGTTTCCGGTCTTCTTTGCCCAGTTTTCAAGGGCGATATAGATTGCACGGGGACCGAGATCGGAGCCGCCGATACCTATCTGAACTACTGTTGTGAATTTCTCGCCTGCAGCGTTTGTGATTTTGCCTGAATGAACATCATTTGCAAACTCTTCAATCTTCTTCTGCTGAGCTACATAGAACTCTCTCTTGTTAACGCCGTCCTTAACAACGTCGTTTCCGAGCTGTGAACGTGTAAGGTGGTGAAGAACGAGTCTCTTTTCACCTGTATTGATTACCTCTCCGTTAAAAAGAGCTTCAAATTTTTCTGCAAGCTGTGCTTCTTCTGCAAGTTTTGCGAAAACATCAAGGATTTCGTCGTTAACTGCTTTAGCCGCATAGTTGTAAGTAAGACCTGCTGCCATTTTTGCATTGTAGGTTTTAACTCTGTTTGCGCCTGATTCGCCGCTCATTACTTCCTTTACGCTTACTTTTTCTTTCTTTGAAAGCTCATCAAAAGCTTTAAGCGTGTCCAGATTGCTCCATGTTATCATTGTCAGTTCCTCCGAAAATTTATATAGATTTGTTTAATTGTTCTGAATGTTTTTCCCGTCTTCGGACGGTCAATTCGAATAAAATTATACTTTATTAAAATCTTTTATTCAAGTTGCTAAACCTTCGTAATCAAAAAATACGGCTATTTTGCGCTGGCTGCCTTATCCGCTTTTATTTTCTTCAAACAATTGAAATTTTGTGGAAATCAAATTATCATTTTGTTATAATTTCAATTTGTAAGATTTGAAAGCGCTTGAAAATACCCACTGAATGAGTATGAATATAACGCAAAAAAGGCCTCATCTTCAGGCTTTATTCTTAAATATATTTAATGTTCAGAGGATTGATTATGAAAAAGATCGTTCTTACCGGTGGCGGAACCGCAGGTCACGTTACCCCCAATCTCGCACTTTTACCCAGACTTAAAGAACTCGGTTATGAAGTTGTATATATGGGTTCCGTTGACGGAATCGAAAAGAAACTCATTGCGGATTTCGACATTCCCTACTACGGAGTTCACGTTGGAAAATTAAGAAGATATCTGGATCCCAAGAATTTCACTGATCCTTTCAAAGTAATAAAAGGCTACGCAGAAGCAAAAAAATATTTAAAAGAAATCAAGCCCAACGTGGTTTTCTCCAAGGGCGGATATGTTTCGGTTCCAATAGTCAGAGCAGCGGCAAGTCTTAAAATCCCCTGCATTATCCACGAATCCGATTTAACACCCGGCCTTGCAAACAAAATTTGTATACCCAAGGCTACAAAAATCTGCTGTAACTTCCCGGAAACCGTTAAGAAGCTTCCCGAAAAAAAGGCAGAACTTACAGGTTCACCCGTAAGAGCAGAGCTTTTCAACGGTAACGCAGATGCTGCAAGAGAAATGTGCGGCTTCAATACGGAAAAACCCGTTATCATGGTAATCGGCGGAAGTACCGGATCCGTAGCCATTAACAAAGCCGTAAGAAAAGCACTTCCCGAACTTCTCAAAGAATTCCAGGTTGTTCATCTTTGCGGTAACGGAAGAATCGACAATCTCCTTCTTACAACAGAAGGTTATAAACAGTTTGAATATTTAAAGGGTGAATTAAAAGACGTAATGGCAATGAGCGACCTCGTTATTTCGCGTGCGGGTGCAAATGCCATCTGTGAACTTCTCTCTTTGAGAAAACCCAATCTTCTTATTCCTTTAACAAAGGCAGCAAGCCGAGGAGATCAGATTCTCAACGCTAATTCCTTTGACGCACAGGGATACTCCCTTGTACTTCAGGAAGAAGATCTTGATGAAATTTCACTGGTGAATAAAGTTCATGAACTGAACGAGAATAAAGAAAAATACATTAAAGCAATGGAAGAAAGCAATCAGATCAACGCCATCGATAAGATTATTGCTCTTATCGAAGACGCTGTTATCAACAGACCTTAATATCCGACATCGTCGAGTATTTCGATCCATTCCTTGATTATTTTGACTTCTTCAGCGGCCTCTTTTGAGGCCTTTTCTTTTGTCACTTTGGTATAAACGGAAGCTTCCATTGTGTCTTTGTTTCTTCTGATGATAAGACTTACTTCGTCCTTATCGATGAAAAGAGCAAACGGGCCTCCGGCTTTAAACTTTTCTATCCTGTTAATAAAAGAATTCTTAAGTACTTTCTGTCCGACTTCCTGATCCTTTGCATAAACAGAAAACTTCGAATCAAAAGAAGAATCGGAGCTTAAAATCTTGCAGAAGGATTCGGGCTGTTCGTAATCCATTCCGCCTATTTTAAAATTGTTTGCAACTATCTGAACTTCGGATTTAACCTTTGTGTTGGCCTGCGCAACTATCATTACACAGTTTGAACTTGCTTTTTTCTTGCCGTATCTTAATGCAAGGTCATATCTTAAGAAAGGAATTTTCTTATAAACACCCTTGATGCAGTCGTTGGCAATGGCACTTTTTGCCTTTTTGAGCATGGAATTTCTGGTGATATCCTTTGTGGATATTTTGTCGAAATCCTTATATTCGCCGTCGTTGAATGCATCTTCGAGAATGGGTTTTAAAAAGAGTTCCTTGTATCTTGTTGTGTAAGCCTTGTACTTCGAATTCATTTTAAGAAAATGAGGAAGCATGTATACACATGTAAAAATTGCCGCAAGTAAAACAAGTACAATTATCGAAGTAACATATAATTCAAAATTTAAAATTCTTTTGAATACGAGGAAAATGAATACCGCCGTTATCACAAAAACGATAATCGAAACAATTTTCCAGGTAACATCCGCTTTAAGATATGTTTTTCTGAGTGCATTGATATCTTCCGATGCGGATACATTTTCTGAAGGATTTTTTTCTTTTATGTCTGCCATAAAAACCTCCGGATATTGTGGAATTATTTAGTAAGAATATCCTTTATTTCAGCAAGTTCTTCCTGGGAAGGACTGGTCGGGTTCCACAAAAGATTCTGTCCGTCATTCTCATATCTGGGAATAAGATGGAAGTGGAAATGGAAAACAGTCTGTCCTGCACAGGGATTGTTGTTCTGAACAAGGTTGAATCCGTCTGCAGAAAGTTTTTCCGTCATTTCGGTAGCCAGTTTCTTTGCAAGAATCATTACCTTTCCCGCTGTTTCAGAAGGAATCTCATAAATATTTGCATAATGCTCCTTGGGAAGAATAAGTGCATGGCCTTTTGTAGCGGGGCCCGCATCAAGGATTACATTAAAATCATCATCTTCATAAATGGAATTTGTAGGAATAATTCCGTTAGCAAGTTTACAGAAAATGCAGTCATCTTTCATGGTTTCAGTCTCTTTTCTTTTTTATTTACCCGGCTATGCTGCCAGATATTGATTTTCTCTTTTATATTCCCGGCTATGCTGCCAGATATTGATTTTCTCTTTTTAATACCCGGCTATGTGGCCAAATATTGATTTTCTCTTATATGCCCGGCTATGTAACCTAATCTCGATTTTATTTTGTTTATTATCCGAGTCTTTACATTTCCGATTCTGTAAATCTTCTGACCCTTATCGTGTTTTCGATTAAATCACGAACGGGAAAAGATTATCGAGCGCTCTTAACAGATTGAAATCGCCTTTCGAAGTCATCTTTCCGCTCATAAATGTTCTCTGGAAACTGTTCTCTCCGGCGATAATCTTATCAAGCACATCGGAATCGAGTTCGAGTTTAACATCGCTGTATTCGCTCTGTCCGTAGTAAACATCAAGCTTGGCATTTGCGACTTTGATAATCAGATCCTTTTTAAAGTTCTTTATCTTCAGTCTGTAAATGGCATTTATTCCTGCCTGAGGTTTGAAGACATCTTTAAATTCATCTATGTATTTTCCGTCATCATCAACATCCTGATTTTCAAGCTTGTTGGTGAAAAGACCTGTAAGTTCCTTGATATCTTCCTTCTGTCTTGCAACATACTCTTCGTTTGCCGCATACATTGAAAGCTGTTCCGTTTCCTGAGGTGTCAGATCCACGTTCTGAGTTACGGAAATCTTCTGCTTTACAGCCTGATTGCTGGAAGGAAGTGTGGAAAGTTTCTGAGAAATGCTTCTGTACATGTTCTCGGACTTTTTCTCTATAATTCTGTCATACTCCGGCTTGTATTCAAGCATTGAAATCTCCGGAATGTATCCGCAGAGTCCGCTGACCGGTTTGCCACCGAGTATCTCCCATGCCGTAGTGAGATTAAGTTTGCCCTCGCGTTCTCCGTATGTCGTAGACATGCATACAGGGCACATGTATATTTTTGAAATTACTTCTTTGTCACCGTAAAGCCAGCAGGCATCGAGAAACTGCTGCATGTATCCGCCGATTCCGTACCATTCAACCGTAGTCGCAAGTATTACACCGTCTGCTTCCTTGAGTGTCTTCGGAAGAGTAGTGATGGCATTTTTAATGTCGTAAAGATCATATCTTTCGGTGATTACATTCAGTTCATCAAAAACTTCCTGCATTTTTTTTATAACATAAAGCGTAGGATCGCCAATAAGGCCGCGTCCGCCGTAATAGATATTGATTTTCACCCTTTTTTCACCTTCTCCTAATACATCTGTACCTATCAATGATTATAATGATTTTAGGGAAAAATACAACACGGACATTGGTGAAATTTGTGTGTCATGACAACACAAAACGGACGTTTCCGATCCTTATCTCATCTCCTTCATTCAGTTCTCTTTCTTCTGAAACCAGCCTCTTTCCGTTCACAAAAGTCCCATTGGATGAATTGAGATCGTAAATGAAAAGATGACCGTCTGATTCGTCAATCTGGGCATGCATTCTCGAAACACTCTTGTCGGTAAGCATTATGTCGACGCATTCCCTGTAAGAACCAAGCACACACGGAAAGCATTCGATATCCGCATCGGGAATCCTGCTGTCCCTGCTTAATAACCTCCTCTTGTTTCCGTCCGGAATATTCAAAAGAACGGTCGGTGCAGGTCCCTGTATCTCGGTATCTTCTTCTGTTTCAGCAATTGTCGAAGCAAGACTTCTTTCGAAAAACTCATCGGGAGAAACAGCTTTATACTCTTCATCCTTCTTCTTTATGAGAGAGAAGATTTTATCAACCGTTTGCTCGAGTTTCGTCTTACCCTTCTTTTTCGTACTCTCCGTTTTCGATAAATCAGCGAAAAGGTTTTCGGAATCATGCTTTTTGGAGTGTCCCGTCTTTTCATCTTTTTCCTTCGCCATTGTATTATCCGGATCTGATTTGAGTATTTCAAAAAGGTTTTCGGCCTCGATTCCGCCCTCTTTGGCCCTTCTGTAAAGTTCATAAGCCGTTTTTACAACCGCAGGGTCGGTGTTATCGATGTGTTCAAGAAGAAATTCCGCCAGTTCCATGATATCTTCTGATTTCTTTTCCCCGGGATAGAATACCCAGTATATCTTTTCATCGCCAAGGTCCCTGTAAATATATTCCGGCGAAAAAAGAATTCCCGATATATCCAGGAAAAGCCTCCTGCATTCTTTTACCAGGACGCTTATGGAATAAAGCAGTTGTGAAAGTTCGGTAAATCCTATTTTTCTCTTCGAAAATCCCCGTTCAAACGACTGTTTTCCCGTTATGTCGTAAAAGAGCTTCTTTTCGCCGTCCCACTCTTCCTTCCTGATCGTAATAAACCCTTCGGATCTGTTTTTTATTAACATATCCGTCTGAAATCCGTCCGAATTGTCCGTAAGAACAAGATAATTTCTGTTTAAATCTCTTTTATATTCAGCTTTCATAGCATTGCCTTTCGTCGTAAACTTTTTTCCTTCTTTGCATCAGTTTATCTTTCCTGATTTCCGTCTTTTAGGTCTTATTCTTCATCAGCATTATTTGCCGTTCTTATAAATATCAGTTTTCGCCTTCTCCTTCGCCTTCCTCGCTGTCTTCGCCCTTCTTTAGGAGTTCTGCGATTGCCTTTATTCTTTTGACATCGTAGATGAGGTCTGCCCCGTAAAGTCTTCTCTTTTTTATCTCTGATTTAAGATTTACAAGCCTCGATAACCCCGGAAGGTTAAGCGGAATATTAAGCTTAGTTTCCACTTTCGCGCTGACTTTGTACTTGCTGACCTTAACAGAAACCTTCGGTTCTTCGCATCCGACAAGCTGTCCTTCCAAAGCTTCGTTAATTCTCCCTTCGATTTCCTTCATCAGTTCGCCGTTGCTTTTGCTTACCCTGTAATCCGCTGCAAGCACTGCATGAACAAGTGCTTTTTGTACCGTAAGACTGTCGTAAAGATAAATCATCAGCCAGATTATCGAGATGATAACGAGAAGTATCATCGGCATAATCAGTGCGCACTCAACCGTCAGATTTGCATTTGCTCTTAAATCTTTTATTTTTCGAATCACCGTTACTCCTCCCATTTTACGTCAGTCGTAAAATCATCGTTACGAGAAATGCCGGAATCATAAAAGGAACAAACGGTATCTTTGTCTTTTTGTCGGCTTTCGTAATAATCATTAACATTACGGATACCAAAGCACTTATAAAACAGGCAATAAAAAACATGATAAGATTATTCTTCCAGCCAAGCATTAAGCCTGTCGAACAAAGTATTATTCCGTCCCCGAGTCCAATGCCTTCTTTGGTTAAAAAAGAAAGAATAATAACAAAAATCCCTTCGGCCAGTGCAATCAGAATCCCGGGTATTCCCATATCCTTAAATACAAAAATGAAAACGACTGCTGCCAGTGCATTTAAAACGGGTAAAACAATTCCGACTTCATTTTTTCTTATATCTCTTATTCCTTCAGTAATCAGAAGAATTCCGACACTTACCGTTCTTAAAAAAATCGCGTTAGTCATATTCATCCTCCTTATAACTTCCGCCTTCCCTGTAGGATGCACATCTTTCACACTCTTTTTTGTCCGAAACTTCACTGAGTTTCACTTTAAAAACCGTTCTTTTCAGCCCGCTGCACGAAAGAGACGTATGATACCTGTCTCCGTAAGGTGTTATAAAAAGAAAAAAGCATTCGTCAGACTTTCCGTTACCGCAGCATTTCTCGCATGCATGATATTTCTTGCCGTCTTTGTTTCGACACTGCTCTATTTCACTTTTATTTACCGTATCTACCGATATATGAAGATGCGAACAGTGCGGATTGGTATGATAAACGCTCGAATTCTCCGTGATATAAACATACTGTTCGTCAGAAATCGTAAAACCTTTGCTATAGCCTGTCCACGGATGCATTTTCACGCTGTTGCAGAAAGTTGTTTCTCCGACTCCGAAAATATTTAAAAGCGGCTCTACTTCATACGTCACTATCAGATTGATATTTCCGGCCTCGTCGTAAAGTGTCGATCTGAAAAAGAGAATTCCCGCTTCGCCTTTTCTTATGAGAGTATTATTAAGATTCTCATATCCGAATCTTTCGGTAAAAGCTGCCCTAACAAGCGTTTCATCGAGTATCGCATCCGTCAGGTGAAGGTCGGCATCCTCCATTTCATCAATGATATTTTCTTCATCCGTTTCCGAATCGGAATATTTCTTAAGGAAATCCCCGCTAAGTTCGCTTACTGCCTCAACAGGGTACGTAAACAGCGCAATTTCCCTGGCTGTCTCGTGCAGTGCATATTCCACTTTCGCATAAAGATTCATCATCTCGAGAAACGAAACAAGTGATATCGCCAGACACATGAAAATCGGCAAAACCAGAGAAGTTTCAAGCGTCAGACTTCCCGATAATTTTCTTTTTCTGCTTTTTCCCAATATGAAACCTCCCATTTATCAGTTCTTCATATAAACTTCGCATCACCCTTTTCTCAATCAGATGAAAAACTTTTGCTATAAAATAATCAATAATACCTTCTCTCTTTCAAATTCATTCACTATTCAAAATACGAATATTTTTTCTCGCTCGTGAACCTGAAATCATAACTCGTTTCGATGGAAAATACCGCTTTTATTCTGTCTGCGCAGGCATCAAATCTGAAATACTCATTTTCCGCACCTGCCTTTCTCATATCCGCTTCGATCATATCCATTGTTCTGTACACCTTTAACTGTGCCGGAACAAAAAACAGAAATATCCTCATATAGTCTTCATAATCAAGTTTTATTTCCGGAATACCGCTCTGAGTTTCGCCTTCAGGATTCGGAGAAACACCCGAATCACCCGAACCGTCCGCGCCCGGCGAAGTTTTCAGTTCGGAAAGAATCATTTCAACAAACTTGGTAATCCCTTCAAAGCTTGTAAAAATTTCATCCGATTTTTTGATAAGCGGAATTTCTTTTCCGATACAAAGCGAAAAAGCATCAAAACCAGATTCGAATTCCGCCCATACCAGAAGTAAAAACTGAGTAACAGCTTCTTCCGGTATCTTTAAAAAGGTTGCAATAGGTTCTGCAATTGATCTGGCCTTTTCAACCTTATCGGATGCCATGTTCAGCGAAATATAATCAGCTATAGTTCTTGTCACCATAAGCATTACATATACTTTTTGGAAGTTTTCCAGATCCACTCCTGAACCGATTATTATATATTCTGTCTCATACTTTAGTTTGCTTTCTTCTTTCTGACTGACGTAATTCCCCATCTTTGTCATCACATATTCGTCAAAAAGTATGTTTTCCGCCGGCGATAAAAATACATTGCCTGTGTTTTCCGTGCCTTTTTCTTTTTCTCTTAAAAGAAGAGTCTGCGTTATCGGAATGCTTTCAAGTGACAGACTAATCGGAATTTTGGACGTTTTTTCCGAATCCGCCAGATTAAGAAGCGATAAAACATTCTTTTTAAGAACAGTCTGCTCCCATGTTTCTTCCTCAACTGACGAAGAAGAAATTCCGTTTACAGTCGTAGTTCTTAGTTCTTCGTATCTTTCGCTGCTTAAATCATAGGAATCGTAAACCGAAATCATGTCGGTCATTTTTTCGATAAAATCGGCTCCGTAAAGCATGGACATATACTTAACAACCTGATCGGCAAACGGTTTCCCGAGTCCGTCGCTTGCAAGTTCATATCCCGTGAGCGAAACATTGGTATTCGTCACATCCGCAATATCCGAATAGAATAAAAACGATGTTCCTTTTTCAGGATGAAAATTGTCATCAAAATAACTGTTCAGTCTTTCTTCCAGGTTCTTGGGATCGGGACTGTTGGACAAATAGGAAAGGTCTATAAAAAACACATCATATTTCTCCAGCAGTTCCCTGTTGTATTCTCCAAAAACCGAGAGAAGCGCGCTTTCGGTCGCACACTCAAAAAGAACCTGAATCGCAGCTCCTCTCGCAGCTGAAATTACCGTTAAAAGCAACGATATTATCAGCGTGAAAACAAGACTGAGATAAATTGATATTTCTCCCTTTTTATGTAATAGTACTGATTTTCTTTGTAATAGCTTTAAACACATCTTCAACAATCTCAATCATCTCTTCTCTGAAAATAATCACCAGCGTTATCAGGACAACCAGGATAAGAATAACTTCCACAGTACTCAATCCCGTTTCATCAAGCGCAAATCTTTTAACAATGCTTAATGCAGATTTCATATTCATCCTCCTTTCTTTTATATTCAGTACGAAAAATTGTCGAAGGCCGGAATCATAATAAGTACAAAAACTATAATTAAAAGAAAAACCATCGGTAATAAAAGTTTAGTTCCGGCCGTTTCGGCTTTTCTTCGTATCTTCTCTCTTTTATCCCTTATACTTTCGCCTGCTGCCTTGCGTATTCCTGAAGAGATTTCTCTTCCTCCTTTTCTTATATTTCTGTTAATTAGTCCGACAAAATACGATATTTCCCTGATATTGCAGTCAGATGCCATGCGATCGAGAGCCTGTGTTACGCTCACCCCTCCCTTTATGTCCGTTCTGACTTTATAGAGTTCCTCATAAAGCGGACTGTTCTTTTTGCTTTTTAAATATTCATCACCCATTCTTTCGAGTGCCTGCGCATGAGTAAGTCCCGCCTCGCATAAAAGTGCATACTTCATGGCGAATTCGGGGTAATCGTTTATTATCTTTTCCCTTCTTTTTTTGTCTCTTTCCGAAAAGGCAAGTTTATCTTTAAAAAGAAAAACTACAGCACAGAATACTGTCAGAACCGCCAGTTTAAAAAACGTGTTTTTCTGAGGTTTCTTCCAGCTGACATCCACTCCGTTTATTGTTGTGGGAAGCGTAATTTCGCTTTTATTCCGGTCGTTCTCATTTTCGAATTCCACACGGCGCTTCAGTTCTTCATAAAACATCCTGTCTTCGGGAAGTTCTTCCGGCAAAAGAGTCAGGTGGATTATTTCCTTATCCTCAAAATCACCGGTCCCGTATCTTGCTTCAATTTCAATATCCGTTTTTTCGTCCGGAAATTTTGTTATTTCACCCGAAGAGTTTATGAATCCGCGAGGGCTTATCCGGTAACTTATTTCAAAGGGATATCCCGGTATTTTATCCTTAAGATCAAGCGTGGATTTTATCGAATCAAAGGATTCGTTTTTCCCTAAAATCGAAAGTTTCAGATCTTTTAAAAATGATGGCTTCATCTCCTCGATTTCTTCTTTGGAATACGTTTTCGAAAGAACTTCCACATCGATAACTTCCTCGCCGTAAACACTGTCTGCTATAAGTCTGACTTTCGTACTTTCGCCGTCTTCGCTTCTTAAAATGCTTTCATCGAAAGCGGTTTTTCTGTTTCCTTTTTTTGAGGCCAGAATGATTAAAGGTATTCCGACTGCGAGAATTACAATCAGTATCAGCGTTTTTTTCTTATCTAAAATTTTATGTTTGCTATCTTTTCTCCCCATATAAATGCCCCTACATAAACTGCCAGACAAACGCTCATTACTCCGATTCCGAAAGGATTGCCGTAAAGCCCGTCAAAGTATCCGGGCGAGCTGATTCCGATATATGAAATAATCGCAAAAGGAATCACGCACATTATCCTGTGCTCGAACTGCTTCGATGAAATCAGAATCATGAATTCCCTTTTCATTTCTATCTTTGACTCGATAACCTCGACGGTATCGCTTATTATTTCCTTAAGATTTCCTCCGCTTCGTTTTGCTATTGCGAAAATACCCGCAAAATCGGCGATTTCCTCATTCGCGCTTCTCTCACCCAGAGATAAAATCAGATCCTCTATTACCATGTTGTTTTCAAGCCCCCTTACGATAACTTCGCACTCTTTTGTCATCATTGCTTTTTCGCCGTACAGTTTTTTCATCTCGAACAAAGTGTTTACAAATGCGTTTTCCGCTGAATTTCCGGACTGGAGATTAATCGAAAGAATCCTTATCATTTCCTTGAATTCCGTTTCCAGTTTCCTGTTTCTTCTTTCCTTCAGATATTTTTTTACGTACTTCATAAATACCGGGATAAATAGAAATATGATTATCGCGGCGATTACGGATCTGTAGAAAAAGAATGCCAGAAATGCGGAAACCGAAGCCCAAATTAAAACGCTTACCAAAATCTCCGCGGGATTCAGTTTGTATACGTCATATCTCATATATTTCCCTTCTTAATTCTGTTGAGCTTCCCTGTGTTAATCAGGTCCCCTTTTTTCACAATCTTTATTCCGTCCGGACTTTCTTCAAGTTCGAAAATAGTATGAAGCGCAATGCTTCTGTTTCCGTCCGAAGTCAGCTCATCAATCTCGGTAACTCTTCTTTTGCCGTCACGTCCTCTTTCGAGGTGAACAAGGATATCGATTCCCGAAGCTATCTGTTTCCTTATGGCTTCAAGCGGTATTTCGGAACTCTGAAGATACATTGCCTCAAGTCTCGTAATCATATCTCTCGCACTGTTCGCGTGGCCCGTGGATAAAGAGCCGTCGTGGCCCGTGTTAAAGGCCTGCAGCATATCAACAACTTCCGCACCCCTGACCTCGCCGACGATAATTCTGTCCGGTCTCATTCTCAGGGCGGTCTTAATAAGATCCCTGATTGTAATGGCTTCACAGCCCGAAGAATTTGAATTTCTGGTCTCGAGTCTTACGAGATTCTCTATGGTTTTAATGTTTAACTCAGCCGAATCTTCGATTGTAATCACTCTTTCCTTCGGAGGTATGAAATCGCAGAGAACATTTAAAAGCGTTGTCTTTCCGCTGGAAGTTCCGCCCGATACGAAAATGTTGTAACCCGCCGTTACCGCATCTTTAAGAAACCCCGCCGCTTCAGGCGAAATGCTTCCGTTTTCTATAAGTTTTTTCATAGTAAAGACTTCCTTTGGAAATCTTCTTATTGTCATAATCGGACCGTTTATTGCGGGCGGCGACAGAACGATATTCACTCGCTCGCCGCCTGTAAGCCTCGCATCCACAATCGGTTCGCTTTCGTTGACGACACGGTTGCAGGACGAAACAATCTGCTGGATTACGTCATCGAGTTTTTCTTTCGTGGCGAAGCTTTTATCCCACTCACGTATGCTTCCGCCTTTTTCGATGAAAATCCTTTCGTAACCGTTTACCATTATTTCCGATACTTCCTCATCCTCGATAAGTTCCTGAAGAATATCCAGTTTTCTTATGGAATCGAATATGCTTTTTACAAGCGACTCTTTTTCTTTAAGCGAAAGATGCACGTCGCCGGTTTCCCTGTATACAATTTCCGCTATAAGACGCTTTATCTCCGACTCATCCATTTCCGAATACGGATCGATTTCGCTTCTTACTATTCCCTTTAAGTTTTCAGCTCTTATATCATGCATAAGAAATCCTTCTCTCCCTTCTTATAGTTTCCATTTTGTCCCTGCTGCTTTCTAAAAGTTTCCACTTTATCCCTACCACTCAAAATCCGCCGCGGTTTCTTTTCTGACCAGATCGACCAGTTCTGTATAAAGAAGTCTGTCGATTTCGTTCGGAAGATTCCTTAAAGACGGAATGGTAAACTTCCTTGTTTTATTTAAAATATCCTCATAGTTGTACTCGCTTAAAATCTGCTCATAATGAAAGATTTTGTTCTGTGCCCTGGAATCATTGGATGTCAGTGTATAAACAATCGAACACCTTGTAAGAAAGGAATCAAAAAGTCCCTGAAGATAATCAGACAAATCAAGAATTACGTAATCGTACTCGTTCATTCCGCTTATTTCTTCCAGAAAACGGTCCCATATTTCCGCCGTGATATACGATAAATCCAGATAGTAATAAGCCGGTGTCACCATATCGAGTCCGTTGTAATTAACCAGACTGTTCTTAAATTTAACCGAAAACTCGTTTCTTATATTGTTGAAATAGTAAAGAACATCCGCCAGATTGGTTCTTCTCGAAGCGCTATCCATAACGGACATTCCCGAAAAACTCTCGAAATTAAGATAAAGAACTCTGTTTTTCTTCGAAAGCATCTGCCCGAGCACCATGCTGAAAGACGTTTTCATGCACCTTCCGACAGGCGAGTAAACTCCGATAAACTTTGTCTTTGCCGAAGCTCCTGTCTTAACTTCCTCAAAGCCTATAAGGTCTCTGAGCCTTTCAACCACTGCATCGCCCGGGCTGTAACGGTATATTCCGTCTTTCTCTTCATCCTCGTAAATCCAGATAACCCTTTCCACACCGGTAACTTTCCCCTGCAAATCTTCCGATGCGATAAGATAATCTATTCTTTCCCTGTTCAGATATTCATAAAGTTTGTCTTCCCCGGTAAAAGCACATATTGTAAAACCTATATTTCTCTGTTCCTCAAGATACCTGTACAGTTTTTCCATATAACCTTTATTTGAATCCAGTAACGCAAGAACTTTCTTCTTCATCTAACCTCCAAAAATACTCAAAACTACTCCAATCGCTATCGGCAGCGAAAAATGAATACACCCCTTTTTGAGCTTTTCCCTGTCGAGCGATTCCATATACGAATTTTCCAAAACATCCTTATCCTTCATTAAAATTCCTTTAACAAGGTCCTTAAAAAAGCGGTAAAGATAACAAAGCCTTTCCTTATAAGAACGGTTTACGATTACTTTGATCAGTCCTATAAAAAGGCCTGCAATCAAAGATTTTAAGATTATTAAAAGTGTTGCTTCGGGTGAAAATACTATGCCGATCAATGCATAGAGTTTGATATCTCCGCCTCCCATTCCGCCTAAGACGAAAACGGGAAACAGAAGCAAAACGGGAAAAATAAAAGAAAATAAACTACCGAAAAAATCAATTCCCTGATTCTGAACGAATTTCTGAATAAGAAGTATTACGGCTGAAAAAAGAATGTACACGTTGGGAATTTTATCGGTAGCAAAATCAAACGCGACTGCGCCAATTAAAATAAGTACCAATAAAAAAATTCGTTTCACTTCCTTTGCTTTATTAATTTGTATTTATCGGGAAAGCTTTAGAAAATTTTGAATTCCGATTCCGAAATAAGAGTCTTCTTCATCGGGTGAGTTTGATTATAGTTTATTTTGTGAATTTTGTAAATAAAAATTTTTAATTTTTTTATTTTTGTTGTGAAAATGCACAAAGGATTCTACTATGCGTAGAATCCTCTGTTATTCTGTGAGTCTAAAGACTCGTTCATTAAATTCTTTGAATAGGTAAGTCCGGCCATGACTTTCTGCGTGTTTTCCATTATCGGTCCGGACGTATCCGCCTTCGAAAGTTCGATGTAGGTATCGCGTAAGGGTTCGATGACCGTGCGGATATTCGCGAATACCGAAACGTCTTTTCTGATTTCCGCCAGCATCAGTTCCTTGTTGACATAGGCATAAAGGCTCATGAAATTTCCGGCTATATCGTTTGTAAAATCAATCGATTCCATGAGTTCCCTCAGACACCCTCTGGCTTTTCTTATGGATTCGTGAATTTCGATGAGATCTTTTTTACCGATGGCTGCTTCCGCATCATCCACATATACAAGAAGCATTTCATAAAGAATTTCAACCAGTTCGGTTTTGTTAGCCGATGTTATTCTGAGTGTGAATTCCTGCTTTTTTTCGTTTGTCATACACTCCGCCTTTCAATTCATTCGTGTCAGCGACACAACCCCTTTACTGTAAAAGCTGCAAAACCTGCTGAGGTCTCTCGTTAGCCTGTGCAAGCATGTTCGTACCTGCCTGGATGAGTACCTGCTGTGTTGTATAAACCGTCATTTCGCTTGCCATATCAACATCCATGATTCTCGAGTAACTCGATGTCATGTTTTCTTCAGAAACATCGATGTTTTCGGATGCGCTTTCGAGACGGTTCTGATATGCACCGAGTCTTGCTCTGATTTTTGAAACATAATCAAGGGCATCTGAAATTCTTTCAATTGTCTTTATTGCATTGTCTTCTGTTTTAACATTTGCGTTCTCGAGTCCGAGCATCTTAACGGATGTTTCGGGGAATCTCATTGCGAGAACCTGACCTTCGTTTGCGCCGATCTGCATACGCATTGCACCGATACCTGTAAGGTCGAGTTTGACATTGCTCGCATTTCCGGAAGCCTGAAGAGTAACTTCAAATCCGCCGGATGCGGTAATTGTAACAAGATCGCCGACAATCTTTGAAACCATTGCATCCTTGGGGAAGCCGCCTGCAGCCGATGTGTCGGGAGTTGCACTTGTTATGATTGTATTTCCGTCAGCATCCTTTCCTGTTCTAACGTTTTTAAGATTATATTCTTTGCATTCAACTTCATCTGAATAGTAAGCCACTCTGACTCTCTGATTGGATGTATATCCCTTAAGATCAAATGTACCGTCAAGAAGTTTCTGTCCGTTAAAGTCTGTGGATTTGGCGATTCTGTCGATTTCATCTCTTAACTGAGTCATTTCGCTGTCGATCGTCTCTCTGTCATTATCGCTGTTTGTTCCGTTTGCTGCCTGAACTGCGATTTCATTCATTCTCTGAAGGATTGCATGAATCTCACTGAGTGCACCGTCGGCAGTTTCGATAACGGATATCGCATCGCCGGCATTGTCGCCTGCAAGCGAAAGACCTTTAATCTGGGAATTCATTCTCTTTGCCATTGCAATTCCCGCGGGATTATCCTTTGCGTGATTAACCTTTAAACCTGTGGAAAGTCTCTCCAGGGATTTGGTTAAATTGGTATCTGTTCTCTTAAGCGCATTGTTCGCTGTCATAGCGGAAATGTTTGTACTGATTCTCATAACTGATTACCTGCTTTCTTAACTGTCTGTATAAATGTTTTAGCGATGTTGTAAAGCTGTTTTGTCGTTACTTCATCGCTGTTTCCACGATCAAAATGCTGTCTGAAATAATCTACATTAATTATATCGGTCTGAATATAATTAAACGTAACCTCTTCAAACCCCGCAATTTTAAATGATTCTTCAATACTTCCTTCATTCCTTAGTCTGTCGAGACCTGTTTCGCTGTCTGCTGCCACCAGTGCCGACAAAACTCCTTCGTTAACCGAAAACTGTGCAAGCACGCTTCCGAATTTCTCTGTTTCAAATGAAGCAAATACCTTGCCTTCCTTCTCGGCTTTTCTCATTATCTTAACACGGAGGTTAATTGTATCATCACCTGCTTCAAGCGGAACTTCGTAGTTTTCTTCTCTTGTCATTCTGCTGATGAGTCCGATCTGTCTGAAGGTCTGCTTCATCGCCTTTATGTCAAAATAATCGCTTATACCGCTTTCTGAAATTCTTCCGAGTGCGCTTTTTGTTTCTTCGAAAACATTCTCGTAAGCTTTTTTGACGCTTTCTTCATCTTCAAAAGCTTCGCTTAAAGAATCGATTGCCACTTTAAGACTTTCGTCTTCGAGTTTTTCGGCGAATTCATCCATCTTTTTCCAGGGATTGTAATCTTTGTCGTTTCCGAGGATTTCGCTCATGGCCTTTAAGTTGTTCGGTGTCACTTTTTCGCCCAGGAACTGAAGCTCTTCTTCGATATTCTTTTCATCCCTTACAAGAGAGGCTCTGTATTCTTCGAATTCTCTCTTAAGATATTCATTCGCACCGTCCTCGGATTTGACAACATCCGTAAATGCCGATGCAATCTGTGTGCTTATGTCGTATTCGTAACCTGCGGCTTCGACGATTTCTCCGACGGATTCGTCAAGTTTGATGTCGAGTCCGTTCGACTTTCCCGTTCTGATTGCCGTTAAAAGATTCTTAAAGTTAATGCCGGCTTCCGCTTTGATGAGGCTTCCGATTGCGGCACCGTCGCTCTTTTCTATCTTGTCGAGAAGTCTGTAGATACCTATGTAAGAATTTCTTTCTTCTTCGCTGATATCTCCCGCTCTGTCGAGTTTGCAGATAAATGAAGCGTAATTATCCGAAAGCGAAAGAGCATCTCTTCCGTACGAATCAAGTTTTGCTTCAAGTTCTTCAAGCCCGATTTCAAGAGGATTGACACCTTCTCTGATAAGTTCGAGTGTATTTACCGGGTTCATCTTATTGATTACACGGTTAAGCATCGTTTCTTTTTCACGAACTTCTTCGATGTTTTCTTTCGTGATTTCCATTTCCGAATAGCCGAGGATTCTGACTGCCTTGCGGTTAGTCTCGTTAATTTCCATCTCCTGACTTTTCAGGATGTCGTCGACATTCGCAAAAGCTTTCTTTATGCTGTCGCCGAGATCGCCTCTGACTTCGGTTCCGACCGCTTCGTACGTCTGCTGGGCCTTGTCGAACTGAGTCTTTATGCTGATACCGATCTCGTATGTTAGTTTAAGTGTAAAGAAATTGCCGGATTTAATCGCATCGCCGACTGATTTGACGGGCAGATAAGGCATTTCCGCAATTACCTGCTTGCTTTCTTTATAATGAACCGACTTTTCTGCGGCTGCGACTGCGTCATTTCCGAAGAACTCACGGCTTACCTTGTCTTCAAGGGCTTTAAGAACGTTTACGGTTTCTTCAAGCGCAACGGTTTCTATCGAAATACCGCGCTTTAACATCATGTAATTGGCTTCGACGCTCATTCTCAGTCTGGTTTCTTCGAGAATTCTTCTTCCCTTAATAAGTTCGGGATTGTCGTTTTGCGCCATGTTTCCGGTGTTTGAATTCTCCTTTGCAAGAGCAAGATTTTCTATATTTAAAATCTTTCCTTCATTTACTATGGAAACAATATCTTCATCGGCTGCATTATCGATAACTTCTTTTACGTCAGCCGCACGTCTTAAAAGATTGTCCGTTCTTGTGAATTCCGCTTTCGAAACTCCTTCGCCTCTTTCGACCGCATTTGCTATCGCTGCTGCCGTCTCCTCTTCGGAAAGAGGAAGGTTAAGGCTTCTTAAATCGTGAAGCACGGAAAGATTCGACTCGTTACAAAGAATTCTGGATTTTACAAGCCAGCTTCCTTCTTCCAGAAGTTTTTCTTTTTCGGCTTCGTCTTCTATGCCGAGTTTTTCGGCTATCTCATTTATTTTTCCTTCAAAATAATCCGATTTTGTAAGGTCGCTTTCGCCGTCCTTAATGACGTGACCGTATTCATCCGTAAAATATCCGCCTTCCTTAAAAGGAACTTCAGCCGCCGAAAATCTTACTCTGTAAAGATTCTCAATGGTGGGCTCTACGGCGTTTCTTAATACGTAATCGCACATGCCGTCCGTTATTTCTTCTATCTCGGACGCTTTCTTCATTATCTCCGAAATCTCTTCAAGATTATCTTTGTTAATAGATAAATCTCTTTCGGAAAATTCCTTTTTCAATGCCTCTGCCGCTGCCCTGCTGCCGGTGGTTTCTTCTATAACTTCAATCGGAAGATCGTCATTGTAGCCTTCGATAATCATACCGCTTTCGGCCATTTTTGCCTTGATTCGGTCAAGCGTGTTGACGCTTTCGCTCATGTCCATGTCTGCGGGACTTTTGCCTTCTTCGAAAATCTCATTGAAATCTTTGCTGCTGACCGTGTTGGCCATAACCGTCAGATAATCCAGATTGTTTTTTACATCAAGACTCAGATTCTCAATGCCTTTTTTATCCGAATCGATGCTCTGATTGCTGTAAAGAGACAGTAAATTACTGCCGGAAGTAACCTGTACGGCCATCTCCGACGACTTTATGATTTTTGTTTCCTGATCGTTTTTGGGAAGAGAAACAGAAACTCCTTGATTTTCAGCACTTTTCTGAGTATATAAATGAATCATTCATTTTTCTCCTTGCATGTATAATACCTGTTGCCCGTGTGCCAAACTTTTCTGAAAATTACGTATTTCCGGGTCTTCATGGCCTTTCTGAAACACGTATTTGTTTGTTCGCATTTTATATTTCGGCAAGTTTCCCGGATAAATTAACGTTTCCCTTTTTTGTCTTTTTTTCTTTATTGTTTTCTTTCATCGAAATATCTTTTTGTTCGGGCTGCCTTTTTATTTGCTCTTTCCCGTTTTCTTTCCGAACTGTTTTCTTCTGCCTTCTTTATTTTCATGCCGCGCCCGCTTTTTATAATATCTTGTAAATGTCACTTATTTCTTATATGATAATATGTGATTTGAAGTGGGAAATTCCGTCCCGGGCACGTACCCGGGCGTTTAATTACGGTGAAATATTATGAGTGAACAGCATAACGAAAATAATGATTATCAATTCTTACGCGAGAAAATAACCGAACGACCGATTAACAGACGAAAAGTCTTCAAGCAGTCGCTTCTTACCATTGCGCTTGCAATCACTTTCGCACTGGTTGCATGTTTTATTTTCTTCTTCTTTGAACAGGGTATCATCGAAGGTTTCAGCAAAGAAAAAGAATCCGCAAAGATTCAGTTAAACCTTCAGGAAACAACCGAGGAAATCCTTCCCGAAGACATGATTCAGTCGGAAGATGCTCCGGTTCCCGATTCACCCCTGGTTATTATTCCCGACAATTCCAACAAAATAGCCGATGCTCTTGCCGCATATGAACCCGATATCGACGACTATCAGGGGATTTTCAACAAGATGAAAAACGTGGCGCAGGAAGCCAACAAATCCATCGTTTCCGTAAAATGCATCGAAGACAAAACCAACTGGTTAAATGCGCAGTACGAAAGTACGACGCGTGCGACCGGCATCATTCTCGAGGATAACGGCACGGATCTTTACATCGTAACCGACGCTTCCATTATTAAAGAAGGAAACAACATTATCGTAACTTTCTTAAATAACGCCGAATACATCGCCACTCTTAAAACAACCAATACATATACGAACCTTGCCATTCTCACTATTCCTCTTTCGGATATAAGCGACAATACAAAAGAAACAATCGTGTATGCATCGTTTGGCAACTCAAAATACGGCTGTAAACCCGGCGATATCGTCATGGCAATCGGCGATCCCTATGGTTACGGTTCTTCAATCGGATACGGCACGGTAACTTCAACGGGTAATGAAATTCAGACCCTCGACAAAAACTTTGAACTTCTGACCACAGATATTTTCGGTTCGGAAAATGCGAACGGTGTACTTATTAACAAGAGCGGAAAAATCGTCGGCATCATCACGCAGAAGTACAACAAATCCGAATTCAAAAACATGATTTCAGCAGTCGGAATCAACGAACTTGCACCTCTTATGGAAGATCTTTGCAATGATGTACTGAATGCGCATATGGGTGTCAAAGTCACAAATGTTTCTTCCGTTGCAATGAATTATTACGGAGTTCCCATGGGAGCTTACGTTACAGATATTGCCCTTGATTCTCCCGCAATGAACAGCGGAATTCATAAGGGCGATGTTATCGTGGCCATTAACGACGCGGTTATTTCAAGCGTTGTGGATTACGAACTTGAACTTAAAGATTACTCCCCCGAAGACAATGTTACGGTTTCCGTTATGAGACCTAACGGGGATACTTACATAGACATGGATTTAAAGGTAACATTAACCAACTGATCCGGAGATAAACATGAGAAAAACAGTTTATACCAAGTTCATATTTGCATATCTTCTTTTTGCATTCTTCGGATTTCTTGTTGTTGCGACATTCTTTTCAAGAGCAATCAACGACCTGGTAATGGAAACCGAAGCCGACAAGCTCTACAAGGAAGCGCTTCTTATTTCCGATACTTATGCAAAAGACCTTTACAATTCCGAGACAAGCCTTGAGTCCGTTAAGAAACAGCTCGATGTTCTGGACCTTTATCTTGATTCCACTCTCTGGATAATGAACCCTTCGGGACTTATCGTTCTTTCTTCGGACAAGCCCATCGATATCGGAAACCCGCCTTCGGTCGACAACTTCAACGCAACCGACAACACGGGCGGTTATTATACAATAGGTAAATTCTACGGATATTTCAAAGAAGATGTACTTAGTGTTTTCGCGCCGATTACCGACGGATATCAGGTTCTCGGATACGTTGTCATACACAAAAGCATCGCGCAGTTAAACGAACTTTCCGAAAAACTTCTGACCGTTTCCTACTACCTCTTCTTCGTACTTTTCGCTCTGTCTTTAATCATTCTTATTTTCTTTACAAGCAATGTTTACAGACCTTTGAGAAAAATAACAAAAGCTACCGAAGAGTATGCGTCAGGAAACCTTCATTATCAGTTCCAGATAGATTCGGAAGACGAACTCGGATATCTTGCGGCATCGCTTAACTACATGGCAAACGAACTTTCCAAAGGAGAGGATAACCAGAAGCAGATTGTTGCAAACGTTTCGCACGATTTCCGTTCTCCCTTAACCAGCATAAAAGGATATTCCGAAGCCATGCTCGACGGAACAATCCCGCCCGAACTTCACGGAAAGTATCTTGAGATAGTGTCCAATGAATCGGACAGATTAATTAAACTTACAAACTCGCTTCTTACATTAAACAACTTAAATACAGAAGGCATGATTCTCGAAATCAGCGATTTCGACATCAACACCGTCATAAGAAAAACCGCCGCAACCTTCGAAGGTGCATGTTCCAAAAAGAAAATTTCAATCGACCTTTCACTTACCGGCGAACAGCTCTTCGTAAAAGGTGATATTTCAAAAATCCAGCAGGTGCTTTACAACCTTCTCGATAACGCAATCAAATTCAGCAACAAGGATTCGACAATTTTTATCGAAACCAAGGAAAAGCACAAAAAAGTTTTCGTAAGCGTTAAGGATCAGGGAATCGGAATTCCGAAAGACAGTCTGAATCTTATCTGGGACCGTTTCTACAAAACAGACCTCTCCCGAGGCAAAGACAAAAAAGGAACCGGCCTCGGTCTCTCGATTACTAGAGAAATCATCCGTGCTCACGGCGAAAACATTAATGTAATAAGTACCGAAGGCGAAGGCACCGAATTTATTTTCACCCTTACGCTTTCCGATATAAATGAAGATTAAAACAAGCCCGATTTTTTCGGGCTTTATCTTTTTTTAAAAATTTTTTTAAAATTTGTAACCTTTTCTTTATTCGGTTTGTATTATAGGTGAAAGGCCTAAAAAACAAGAATACAGGAGAACTCATGAGACCATCTGTTATGGAACTGGTCGGGAAGTACAAAAACAACCTCTATGCAGTGGCGTTCAACATTTGCAAGAACCCCGATGATGCAGAGGATGCCGTACAGGATACATTTGTTGCGTACTTCTCGAACCGCAAACAATTTGAGACGGAAGAACACGTAAAAGCATGGCTTATACGGGTGGCAATCAATAAAGCAAAAAATACAAACAATTCCTTCTGGAGAAAAAATAAAATCACTCTGGACGAATCAATGGAAACACTGGCTTTCGAAACGGAAGACTCGAAACAGCTTTTCGAAACGGTAATGAAACTTCCGGAAAAATATCGCATCGCCATTCACCTATTTTATTACGAGGATTACACCATCAAGGAAATTGCGGATATTCTGAAAATATCCGAGAGCAATGTGAAAGTCAGATTATCACGTGGAAGAAGCCTTCTCAAGGAAACATTAAAGGAGGGATGGGAAGATGACTAACAAAGAAAAATATAAACAGGCATTTTCGGTATTGCATACCTCCGAAAATTTTTCACCGGAGGTAGAAATGATGGAAAAAATATCTAAGAAAAACAAAATAAAAGGAATCGTAGCAGCAGTTGCAGCAGTACTTACAGTATCAGGTTTGAGCACCACGGCTTATGCAGCCAACCTCGGAGGCATACAGCGTCAGATCCAGCTCTGGATCCACGGCGATCAGACAACCGCAACAATGGAGATAGATCAGGGCAACTACACTGTTTCATATGTTGATGAAAACGGAGAAGCAAAAGAAATGCATGGCGGCGGTGTCGCAATGGATGCATTCGGACGTGAACGTCCCGTTACCGAAGAAGAGATCATGGATCATCTCGACATGCCGGATGTAGCATTTAATGATGACGGATCAATTTACGTTTACTATCATTCACAGACTATCGACATCACAGATAAATTCAATTCCGACGGCTTCTGCTTCACACATGTAGCTGACGGAGATAAGGATTTCTACATGACCATAAAGAATGACGGAAGTTACGGAATCAACACCGACAAATATCCCGATCCCAAGGAATTCCGCTAATCCATAGCTGACAGTAAAATAAATTCACCGAAATAACAGCAAAATAACAAACAAAAAAACATCAGTAAAAAATAATAATCACACCAAATAAACCAACCAACAAAAAATACTGACAAAACCAACACAAAAAATTTTAATTCTGACAAAACCAATCGGAAAGTCCTTTCGGAATTCCTTAAGCACAACTCATTCACCCCCGGAATTCCGAATTCTAATCTCCACTTCAACACACCTTTGGCGGTCCTGCTATTCTTAGCGGGACCGTTTTTCTTTGAATTATTTTTTGAATCTTTTATCTGTATCGCTTTACTTATTTTTTCCTTTTGACTAATCTGTTTTTTTATTATTCTTTTTCTCTCTCTTTTTTTATCTAAGACAGCACTTCTTTTAATAAAAATATAATTTTCACTCCATTATTTGGTAAATTATTTTTTTATTCTTTTATGTGTTTAAATTATGTGCTTTAATATTATTTGGTAGTTGATACCGATTACAAATCATTTTCATTTTATAAGGTTCCGTATCTATATTTGTGCGGCATCAGAAAAAAGTTTAAAGAGGCAATAATGCGGGTAACTTTTGAAAGGGTTGATTCTCCCGAAAAGGAAGAAGCAATCATAAAAGCACAATCGAATACCGACGATATTAAAACCGCGATTGAACTGCTCGAAGGCGGCAAGAGGAAGATTCCTCTTACAAAAGACGGCGAGACCGTGCTTGTTGCATTAACGGCGTTTTATTACATCGAATCCGTGGACAAGAGAACTTATGTCTACACAAAAGATGACTGTTTCGAAACGAAGCTTCGCCTCTACGAACTCGAAGAAACTCTCGGTTCCTATTTCCTTCGAATATCCAAATCAATGATTGTTAATCTAAAGAAAATAAAAGGCGTAAAATCCGACTTGAGCGGAAGAATGGAAGCCACAATGCTTAATGACGAAAAAATCGTGATTTCAAGAAGTTACGTAAAAGAAATCAAAAGGAGGCTTGATCTATGAACAAATTCAAACTGCTTTTTTTACAGACAAGCTTTATCTCGCTCGGCATATTTTTCGGTGTCGGAATCACCGATGTAATCATGCATTTCCTCGGCAAAACATACACCACCGAATGGTATTTTATGCTAAGCGTCATACTCGGCGGATTCCTTTGTTCCCTGCCTTCGCTTATACTCTGCATAGAAAAAATCAAACCGTTTTTCGTAAGGATCGTGATTCATTTCTGCACTCTTTTCGCAGCGGTTTCGCTTCTCGGGTGGCTGTTTAAATGGTATACGGAATTCATCGGATATGCGTTTGTTATGCTGATTTTCGTTCTTGTTTATGTCTTCGTCTGGATTGTTACAAACTGGATTTACGTGAAGGATGACAAGGATATAAACAACGCTTTGAATTCCATTCGCGATGAAGAATAATAAACAAAAAGAGCAACTTGGTAGAGCTTTTTTGCATCTTGGTAGAGTTGCTCTTTTTTTATTTGTCCTTTCCGATACAATGAGTTCAACAGCAAAGGAAAACAGCATTGATAAACGGAAAGGAAATAAAAATGAATGTAATTGAAGTCAGAAATCTTGTTAAAAAATATAATGAACACCTCGCAGTTAAGGGAATCGATTTTGACGTAAAAGAAGGCGAGCTTTTCGCTTTCCTCGGTGAGAACGGAGCAGGCAAATCGACAACAATCAATATCCTCTGCACCATTCTCGAAAAGACATCAGGCGACGTAAAAATCTGCTCGCACACTCTCGGAAAAGACGACGATAAAATCAGAAAAGAAATCGGAATCGTTTTTCAGAACTCGGTACTCGATGACAAGCTCACCGTAAAAGAAAATCTCTTCACGAGAGGCAGCTACTACGGCCTTTCAAAAAAGCAGATTGAAGAAAGACTTGAAGATTTTTACGAGCGTTTCGAACTCGAGGAAATAATGAAAAGAAAATACGAAAAACTCTCCGGGGGGCAACGAAGAAGAGTCGACATTGTAAGAGCACTTTTAAACAATCCGAAGGTTCTTTTCCTCGACGAACCGACAACCGGACTCGATCCGAAATCAAGAAAAATCGTTTGGGATTACATCGAATATCTTCGTCGTGAAAAAGGAATGACAATCTTCTTAACGACTCACTACATGGAAGAAACAAGGGACGCAAATCATGTAGTAATCCTCGATAAAGGCGAAGTAATCGCAAGAGGAACGCCGGCAGAATTAAAGAGCAGTTACGCTTCCTCCAAGTTCCTCTGGTACACGGCGAAAAACGAGGAAAATGACAAGAC
>JAEEGL017062023.1_pt1 | contig 29779 bp, 21 predicted proteins | sample 9134231 | NCBI WGS metagenome assembly JAEEGL01 (sample SAMN16246548, study PRJNA631951) | gut metagenome | biome: gut microbiome; feature: rumen; material: fiber-attached | host: Bos | place: Iran: Karaj | collected 2018-10
CACTTGCAGCAAGACCTGATGTGACATTAAAGGTAAAATTCCTTTCGGAAGGTTACAGAGGACAGCTCTTAAAGGTAACGATCCCAACAGGGATAGACAGATATGCACTCTGGGATGAGAACGGATGGCTCGGTCTTTGCAGAGCAGGTTCTACTTTAGGATATGACAAGTAAGGATCGATAAGAAAAGTAAAAGAAGTAAAGAATATAATAGAAACATTGAAAAGGACTTAAGCAGTCCTTTTCTTTTTTTACAAAGAGTATATATCTGCTTATATATAGAAGAAACTAAATCGTTGATCTCCAAAGAAGCAAACAGATAGCTTTGATATATAATAGTCTGAAAATGCAAAAAGGGGAGAAGTAAAAGTACAGATCTGAGACAGTCATGGATAAAGTTTATCCATGACGGGTGATAACGTATTACAATGGACCGGGCTTAAAGGAACATCTCTTAAGAAAGCTCAGTCCATTTTCTTTTGCAAAAGATAGTAATAGATTTGTGGATGTATAACATGATCATCCATAAGAAGGAAAGACCCGATGAAAGCAAAAAGGAACATTCCCATTTTAAGAATGTTCCTTTTTCTTTTGTCGGGCAGGAGTTCAGAGGGCGGAGCCCTTTGACGGATTGTAAAGGCAGAGCCTTTACGCAAGGTGTAGGAGTAAGACTCCTACCGGGATGCAAGGGCAGAGCCCTGCTGGTTCCAAGGTGAAACCTTGGCCCAATGATGTGTCGCCTGCGACACATTGTATTGGGTTATGAACTGTCACGCTGCGCTTAGACAGTGAAGAGACGCACCGACAAGTCAGACAATCGAATAGTGAAACAGGTTAGTCATCAGGGGAGGGATCGAAGCAATTTCGGTCCCTTTCTTTAGTTGCAGAAAGAGAGGTTAAAGATGAAAAAGATAAGAGCAACAAGACATAACGGAAGATCGGGAAAGGCAGGTCACAATGACAGGTCTTTCAATGTGGAGAACGCAAGACATATTGAGGAGGAAAGATGTTCAAAGAATGTCTACTGGGACTGCTACCAGGGATTCAACATCGCAGATGAAAACGGAACACGGCCCGACAGGGAAATGTCATTTGATGATGTCGAATTAAAGTTCTATGAAGAGAGATTTACCGATTCGGTCAATGCACAGAACGAACGTCATAAACAGTCACGTCACACAGAGAGGATAAGAAATGTGAAAGATGTACTCAAAGACAGCAAGACATGTCCTGAGGAAACGATCTTCCAGCTGGGAACAAAAGACGGACATGAGAATCCCAAACTGTTCGTCGAAGTGGTAAAGGAACTGATCGATACGATGGAAGAATTTTATGGAGCGAACTTCAAGACACTCAACTGGGCACTGCACATGGATGAGAGTACACCTCACATACATGAGAGACACGTATTCTTTGCAAACGACGGGTACGGAATGTACTTCCCCAAACAGGACAAGGCACTCGAAGCACTGGGATTCGAAAGACCGGAGCCCGACAAGAAGCAGGGCAAGTTCAATAACAGAAAGATGAGTTTTGATGCAGAGGTAAGACAGCTCTATATAGAGATAGCTCAAAAGCATGGAGTCATCATCGAGAGAGTGCCGCTCGAAGGAAAAGAACATCTGGAAAAGAATGACTACATCCTTGCAAGACAGCATGAAGAGATACAGACAAACGAGAATACCATATCGGAACAGATGCTTAGGATATCCGATGTCAATAAGCTCATCGATGATGTGTCAAATGATGCTTATACACTTGCCTGCGAAGTGGTGACCGAACGAGTCAAAGAAGAAACACAGGATGCTGACATGAAGATTTTGGGCGATGTGGAAGAAAAGATCATGAGATCAGACAATACTCCCCAGACAAAGAAGATAGTAAAAAGTGTTTTTAAGATAATAAGAGATCGATTCAATAAGGCAAGGGAGAATCTCATCGGAACGATCAAAGAAAAGCTTCTAAATAATAAGGAAGAAAAAGATCGCAATGTCGAAGTCATAAAAGAGAGAGCAAGGGAAGGCATAAAGGAAAAACTTGCCAGGGCCAAAGACAGATCAAAGAGTCATGAGCCACTAAGAGAAGAGCAAAAGATCTATGATCAGAATATGAAAGGAAGGTCAAAGGATGAAAACGGACAATGGTCAATTGTAAAATAAAAATCTCATCATAGCGGGAAAGATAGGTTCAAAAGTTAATAAAGCATTATAGTGAAAGTGATGTTACAAAGGCAGATGGAGAAGATCCACCTGCCTTTTGTGATATATTTGAAACAGCCAGCGGGGAAAGGAAAGGTTATGGCTAAATTCCTATCTTACGATGACAGGTTAGAGATCGAACAAGGATTGAAAGAACATATGACGTTCACAGAGATTGGAAAGAGACTAGGGAGGGATCGTACTACAATAACAAAAGAGATCAAGAATTATTCTCTGATAGAAGAAACAGGATATAGCGTATTTCCGTATAACACATGTAAGTACAGGAAAGGATGCACAAGGAAACTGATATGCGGACAGGCCAGATGTAAACATCCAACGACTTCCACATGCAGACAGTGTCAAGACTCCTGTAACAATTACTGCGAAAAGTATGAGGAAGAGATATGTACACATCTGTTTAAGCCACCATACGTATGCAATGGATGTAGCGAAGTAAAAAAATGCACACTCAAAAAACTGAATTATTATTCGATGGAGGCACATAAGAGAGCAACAGAAAAGATAGCAGAATCAAGAAGTGGGATCCTGGCATCCGAGAGCGAGATCGCAAGGCTAAACAACATACTCGTACCATTGGTAAAGCAGGGACAGTCCATACATCAGATATATCTGAACAATAAAGATGAACTGATGTGTAGTGAAAAGACACTGTATAACTATGTAGACGGCTGCCTGTTTGATATCAGGAACATAGATCTTCCAAGAAAAGTAAAGTATCGCCCCAGATATAAGAAGCCTGAACTGAAGGTAGACACAGGCTGTCGTTATGGAAGAAACTACCACGATTATGAGGTGTATATGGAAAAGAATCCGGACACAGCAGTAGTACAGATGGATTCGGTGATAGGTAACAGAGGAGGGAAAGTACTGTTGACTATCTATTTCGTTAATGTATCACTGATGTTGGGATTCTTGAGAAATGCTAATACATCTAAATCTGTGATAGATATCTATGATGAGTTGTACCAAAGGTTGGGTGACAAGGATTTTAGGAGACTGTTTCCTGTTATACTCACAGATAATGGCAGTGAGTTCTCAAATCCTAAATGCATAGAAAAAGGACCGAGTGGAAAAGAACTGATAAGAACGAGGATCTATTACTGTAATCCGAGCTCACCGTATCAGAAAGCAGAGATCGAAGTTGGTCATGAGTTTATCAGGCGGGTGTTACCCAAAGGGAAAAGCTTTGATGGACTGACACAGGAAGATATCAATCTTATGATGGATCATATCAATTCCTACAGAAGAGAGAAATTAAATGGTAAAAGTCCGTATGAAGCATTCTGTTTCTATTACGGAGAAGAACTGGCGCAAAGATTAGAATGTCACCAGGTTCCAGCCAAAGACATCAATCTAACGCCAGGTCTTCTGAAGAAGTAGCAAGATAAAAAGCACAAACCGCTGGCTAAAATAGTGTTAGTCAGAGGCGTGAATTTCGGCTTACAGGAATTTGTAAGCAAAAACTGACGTCTTTTTAAAGTGCGCATTTTATCCTGTTATTGAGCAATTATACCATAGTCTGATAACAAAGAGAGAGGTTCTCAATAACAAAAAAGGGAATCTCGCTAACAAAAAGAGGAATCTTATTTACAAAAAGGGAAAGTCGTTTATAAAAGATGATTTTATGTTACAAAACTAGAAAGAGATTTACAAAGCGGGAAATTCATTTTTCAAACGGGAAGCTCGCTTTACATTCGAGGCATTTAAGTCTCAAATTGTAGATATTGCACAAAAAATTTTTCAAAAATGGAAAATTTTTTTATGCCGTTTGCATTTCGTGCTCGAATTTCTGCATTTCGTGCAAAAATTAACACAAAATCGAAACAATGTGATAGTATACATGATGTTGTGTAAAAAGCACAAATTTAAAATTTTGTCAACATTTTTAGATGATTAGAAATTATAAGAAGGAAAAGGAGTATATGAGAACTAGTATCTTATCTGCATGCAGAAAAACATTGATATTCATACTGACTGCATGTATTCTGACCGGATGTTCATTTATGAACACGTCTACAAGTCAACCAGAAGTTGATCTTGATTCTATCCAGAGGATAAGCTATGACGCCTCAGAAGAGTACGAAAAGGCTCTTTCCGTATATCAGAAAGGGTGTGAAGGCGCAGGCATTATCCGTGATGATGAGACTACAGATGACAAACAGATAGCTCTGATAATTCAGGGGACTTCTGATCGTGTACTAACAGAAAGGGTACTCGAGGAACTTGAAAATCATCACGTTAAGGTAACCTTTGCAGTTACAGCAATGGATTCAGCTGAGGATGATGAGACTCTAAAACTGATCTCAAAAAAAGGACATAAGATCATAAACAACGGATTGTATGATAATGTCGACATTGAGACTTTGTCTGAAGAAGAGATGATAAGTGATTTCTCTTATTCGGCCAAGGTCTTTACTACGTTGTTGGATTTCCCTATAGATAAGATGATGCTAAACGGGATCTTCTACACCGATGATATATGTCAGGCTGCATATGCATGCGGATTCAAAAAGGTTATTGCACCTCTCCAAGGTAATTACCTAAATAAAGGAAGCTTCAAGGACGAAGAAAAAGCTCAGGAATACATAGCAAGAAAAAGTGGCGCAACAATCCTTGTATATAAGCTTGAAGGATATATCGGACCGCTTGAATATGAACCCAAACAGGAATACCAGAAACCGGCTGTAGATAAGCAGGCAACAATAGATGATAACGATAAAAAGGAACTTGAAGAAGATATCGATACAGTCACTGTTCTTGGATGGCTTTTGGATGCGATAGAATCGCAGGACTATGATCTGGTATCTTTAGACAGTCTTCCTACAAAGACAAATGAACAGTATGTCAGTGAACTCATAGAGAAGAACATGGGTGTGAAAGCTGAATACTATGAGACCGCAGAGACTATGGAAAGCGTAGTGGGACTTACGTTTTTCGGTGTTCCAAAGGATGAGGAAACAGCAAAGCAGATCGTAAGTCTGCTGCAGGAAAGCAACAGCAATGCTACGTTTTTTGCAACACAGAAAGAAGTTGAGGAAAATACTGAAATATTCAAGATCCTTGCACAGGGCGGCTTCGGATTTGCGACAAGAGGCTCTGACGGATCAGATCTGTCCGGCAAAGATGTTTATACAATATATGAAGACATTATGGCAGGAGCAAGAAGCATAAAGAAAAACCTGTCTGTAAAATGTAAGTATTATTGTCCAGCATCGAGAGTTGATGACAATATACTTATCGCTGCAGGAGTTGCAGGGATGGATGTTATAGCTCCATCTGATACTTCAGGAAGTAATAAAGGCGATATAAGACTGATAAAGCTTGATGATGAATTTGATATAACAAAGCTTCAATCGTTTGTATCTAACTCAAATAAGGCAAAGATCGAGGTCGTTGATGTCACAGATCTTATTAAGGCTTCAAAGAGCGTTCCCAATATAGATGAATCTAAGCTGTTGGCAATGAGAGATGATAATGAAGGCAAACTCGCCGGTGAGAGAAAAATGGTCTACACCAGTGAAAAGGCTATGGTCATGTCTTTTTATGGCATAGAGAATCAGGTTGTATTAAAAGATGTTCTTGGCATTCTTGAAAACAGAAATTACAAAGGTACATTCTTTGTGAGTATGAAAGACATGCTCAATTATCCTGATAGTATTAGCCAAATTATTGCTTCAGGCAGCGAAGTAGGGATTGCATATACTGAAAGTGCAGAGTATCCGGCTGAATTTGATTCAGTTGCATCTTATATCATGGGTGCACAACAGTACCTAAAATGGAAATTTGATGTTGATACAAAGATTGTATGCCAGCCTTACGGAGAGATCAGTGATGAAACAAAGGAAGCTGTTTCGGCTACAGGATGCCAGCTTGTTGGTCACGAATACAACATGGTCCATTCGAAATATGCTGATGCAAAACAGGTAAGAGATTTCTACTATAATAACAGTTCAAAGATAGATCCTCACAGAGGAAGCATCATATTCTTCCACATGAATTGCTTTACTGCTGATAAGAATCTTCCCGAGGATACTGAAGATACTCTTCTAGGCGATCTTGTTGAAACATTTATCTCAAACAAGATTGATGCTCTTGTATATACCGATGTATACGGAACAAGACAGCCGTCTACTGCTTATACCGTAAAGGCATACAGTACTGTGAACTCTACAGGATATACTTACGCACCTGGAAGAAGAGGAAATAATTCGATCGCGATAAACAAGAATGTCCTAGAAAACATGGCTGATGCGGAATCTCAGACAAGTTACATGGCATCAAGATATGTCGGAAATCCGGATGTGAGTGAAATACCCGGTTTTTCGGGCAGTGAAATGACGAAGTTTGATCAGAAAGGAAAGATATCATCAGATAATGTGATATTCCTAACGTTTGACGACTGGGGATATGAGAAGAACGTAAACGAATTGCTTTATGTTTTAGATAAATACGGAGTTAAAGGCAATTTCTTCGTTAGAACTAATAATGTATCTAACAATCCTAACCTTTTAAGAGCAATCGCAGCTGAAGGTCACATGGTCGGATCACATTCGAATTCACATATACCGATGTGGCATTCGTCAGTAGATGACAAAGGTGAATACTCATTTGAATCGATGACCGAGGAAGAAGCTGTTGCTTTCAGAAAAGATATCGTAACAAGTTACACAGTTTTAAACAGATATATAGGCGATGTATCTGTTGGCGGAAGACCGGCTCTTACAACTATTTATCGTCCTCCGACACTCGCCGTGAGCAGGATCGGTATGTATCAGCTTTATGATGTTGGATATACATATATCGTGAGCGGAGATATAAGTACTTCAGACTACGCTGCCGGTTCGGTTGATGAGCTTGTTAACACTTTAAGAAACGGTAAACAGCAATGGTACGGTCTGGAGAAAGTGACCGGAGGAAGCTGTCTTGTCATGCATATGTCACCCGAAGCACAGTATACGGCCGAAGCTTTGGACATAATGATACCGGAATGGCAGGCACAAGGTTACACGATTGCAAGATTAGATGATTATCTTAGATAGATGTAAGGGTTGAACGATGGAATTTTTAGATAAGCGTAAGAGAAAACGCGGACAGACAACGAAGGATGTAATCCTTCATGAAAAGAAAGACAGAAGACTGTTATCATATGTACCTGATAACAGTGCTGAAAGAGGTTCTACCGACAGACGTGGTCATGAAGATGAACTCATATCAAACTTTGAAGATTTCATGAATGAAAGAAAATCCGGTATAAGATATGAGACAGGATTTGACGTTGTATTATACGGCAAAGGTTCATCAAGGAGCATACTGGGAAGGTATACGGGAAAGGTTCTTGATATCTCAAATACAGGTATGCTCGTAGAAATTGACAAGAGCATGGTTGAACCGCTTCAAAAATCAAACAATGTATGGAGCAAATTCACCGTAGTTCCGGGAAGCATGCCCGAAGGCTACGAAATGAAAGTAAACCAGCGTGTTGAGGTGGTAAGGGTATTTACTAAAGCCGACGGAACCTGTGTATGCGGAATCAAATTTGGCAAGGATCTGTCAAAGTATGCTGCCGTAAACAAGGATTTTTATATGGTAACGGCGTCATCTTTGATGCTTTTGTTCATATGTTCTTCGATCCTCTTTATGAGAGCGGAGAGTATCATATATTTTAAGTTCAATAAGTGGCTTTATCTTTATAGTATCATTACTGCTGTTTTCCTTTTGAGCAGATATCTGTTCGGAGCGATGTACAGACCAAAGAAAGTCGATCCCTCATTTACACCGGGTGTATCCATCCTTATTCCCTGTTTTAATGAGGAAGAATGGATCCAGCGTACAATACTAAGCTGTATTAACCAGGAATATCCGATAGACAAGCTTGAAGTTATTGTAATAGACGATAAATCGACAGATAATTCGGTTTCAAAGATAAAGGAGATAGTAGAAAGACTTAAGGCTGAATCTCCGGAAAGATACTGCATTGAAGAAAGGCTATCTTATTATGTTCAGCCTATGAATGCCGGTAAGCGTGAGGCACTCGTTGAGGGCGCACTTAGAGCAAAGCATGAATTGGTTGTCTTTGTTGACTCGGATTCATTCCTCGATCCTTTTGCGATAAGAAATCTCGTACAGCCATTTAAAGATCCAAAGATGGGCGGGGTATCGGGTAGAACTGATGTTGCTAATACATATACAAATGCACTGACAAAGATGCAGGCGGTACGTTATTATATCGCATTTCGTATCATGAAGGCTGCTGAGGGCTTCTTTGATTGTGTTACTTGTCTTTCAGGACCGTTGTCTTGCTACAGAAAGTCAATAATCCTTGAGAACAAAGATGCTTGGTTGAATCAGAGATTCTTGGGGCAGAAAGCAACCTTCGGTGATGACCGTTCAATGACAAACTTTGTATTGAGACATCACAGGGCAACATATCAGGATACTGCTGTATGTTCAACTATCGTTCCGAATCGTCATAAGATGTTCCTTAAACAGCAGATGAGATGGAAGAGATCATGGCTTCGTGAATCTTTAATAGCTGGAAGATTCATATGGAAGAAAGAGCCGTTTGCTGCACTGTCTTTCTATATGGGCCTCGTGGTTCCGATCGCTGCTCCTATAGTAGTTTTGTACAACCTTGTTTATGTTCCGTTTACTCATCATATATTCCCTAAGTCATTTTTGCTTGGACTCTTGCTGATGTCTTTATTGATGAGTATGGCACAGCTTCTGTTAAGAAAGAGCTCAACATGGTTTTACGGATTACTGTTTTGTATATATTATGAGCTTGTTTTGCTTTGGCAGATGCCTATCGCATGGTTCACGTTCTGGAAATCTACGTGGGGTACCAGAATGACGCCTAATGACATAAAGGCTGCCGAAAAGAAGATAAGAAGAAGGATGGCAAAATATGTCACCCGCGAATATATAACAGTACAGGAATTTGCTGAAGCCATCGGTATAGGCGAAACCTTTATCAGGGAGCAGATGGAAGGACGGCTCTCTCAATATGTTGTTATAGATGGTGATAAAAAGATGATAAGACCTGAAGCGATCGAGGCTCTGTTTAAAGCTGAGAGCTTCGATGTGGAATATCAGGCACCTACTGTAATAAATGAGTCAACAAGGACTGCATCTGAGACTGATACACCTGAAATCAGGAATGAAGCGACACAAGTAAAAGATGTCATAGCTGAAGTTAAAAATGAACCCGTTAAAACTTATGTCGAGCCTGTTTCATCCGTGAATATGCCTCAGACAACTTCTGAAGTCCATGATTCTTCAAATGCTGAACTCTTGCAACGAATAAGTGATCTTGAGAAGAAATATGAGACCATATTGACAAGCAATATTGATGAAAAGAAGCAACTGCTGCAGATTATCTCGGAAAAGGATAATCAGATAAGTGAGCTTACCAAGTGTTTGCAGGAAGCTATCAGAAAGGCAGGTGCGTAACTATGTATAGATTTGAAACACCTAAGGATGTGAGTAGATTCATAAGATCAGTAATTGAGTTGCTGATATTACTTGTTCTGCTATTTGTTGTGCTTAAGGCCTTGCTGGTATTCTCAGTCTATGAGCCATACAATAAAGAGGACAAAACTCTTGTTTCCGGAACTGATAACGGATTTCTTGCACTGTCATATATCGGAGTTGATCGTGAGGGTACAGAGACACTTATTTCAACTCAGAGACTCGATGAACAGCTTGGAGCACTGCATGATCTTGGTTATGTGACGATTAGCCAGCAGGATGTCATAAACTACTATAACGAAGGAAAAGCTTTGCCGGATAAAGCACTTTTCCTCATGTTTGAAGACGGAAGAAACGATACTGCGATCTATGCTCAGTCAATAATGGAAAAATACAACGATAAGGCTACTATGTTCACCTATGCTGAGAAGTTTAGAAGCAAGGATACTCACTTCCTTATGCCAAATGACCTTAAAGGACTTGAAGAAAACGGCTACTGGGAGATAGGAAGCAATGGATACAGGCTCAGCTATATAAATGTATTTGATAGATATGACAGATTCATAGGAGAACTTAAGAGTACGGAATATGCCGGAATGATGCAGTATTTCGGAAGAGATTATACACATTATCTCATGGACTATATAAGAGATGAAAAGGATCTCCCTGTAGAGTCTTATTCAATGATGAAAGAAAGAATACTTGGTGAGTATTCTCTTATGAGAAATGAGTATACTCAAGGACTCGGAAAAGTCCCTGCCGCATACACACTGTTACACTCAAATACAGGTGCATTCGGTGAAAATGATAAAGTAAGTTCCGTTAATGAAGAAGGCATAAGAGAGACCTTTGCGATGAATTTTAACAGAGAAGGTTTCTCAATGAATGACAGAGAAAGCAGTATTTATGATCTTACCAGAATGCAACCACAATCTAACTGGTATACTAATCATCTTCTGATGAGGATAAAATACGATTTACCTGAAGACAGAAGAGATGAAATAGCTTTCGTTGAGGGCGATTCAAGCCAGAATAAGTACTGGGCAATAAAGAAAGGTGCGGTAGAATACAAAGAGCAGAAGCTTGTATTAACATCTGAGCCGAAGGAATGCGGCCTTATAAAGATTTGTGATGGCGAATCTCACAAAAACTTAAGTTTTTCTGCAATACTAAGCGGTATTAAGCTCGGTTATCAGGCTGTTGTGTTAAGAGCAGACGAAGAAGGCAATGGCGGCATAGAGGTAATACTCTTCAATAATGTAATGTATCTTAAGCAAAACGGAGAGTTGCTAAAAGAAACAGATCTTTATGATTTTGATGAGATACCTAAGGTTTCTGTTGAAGAGGATAAAAGGGATACACTTGCCGGAGAATATGCTGCTCTTGCAAAGAATGCTGTAAGTGACAAACAGTCAACAGAATATAAAAAGCTTAAAAAGCAGGTTGAAAATACACAGGTTAAATCTGTCGAAGAAGGAGCTGAAGAATACAGACCCGAACTTCAATTGCATGATCTTGCTCAAAGAAAGATTGAGATTGTTTTAAATGGTGATAAAATATCAGTAGGTTTAGACGGCAAAGCTCTTTGGACTGATATAGAACTTGCCGGTTCTGATACCGGATCGATCTTTTTAAAGAGTGCATGGACTGACTATGAATACAGCCAGAGGAATATTGCAGACGATGTATATGATGGTGTATTCGAGAAGATAACCATAATTGACACTGATAAAGACAAGAAAATATACAGCAACCTGCTTGAAGGAACAAGCAAGGCAAGAAAGACAGTTTCGGACATCTGGAACGGAATAATAAACTGGTTTATCAAGAACATATAATGCAAGTAACGATTTTAGCCGTTGGCAGTATTAAAGAAAAATTCTATAGAGAAGCGATCAAAGAGTTTGAAAAGAGACTTTCAAGATACTGCAGGCTAAAGATCGTTGAAGTTGATGATGAGAAGACCCCTGACGGCGCGAGCGAAAAGATGTGTGAGCAGATCGTTAAAAAGGAAGGGGAGAAGCTTTCTTGTCATATACCGGATAATGCATATGTCATATCACTTGCTATTGAGGGCAAAAAATACGATTCTGTCGCGTTTTCGAAAAAGATAAACAATCTAGCCGTAACCGGTAAAAGCAATATTATATTTATCATAGGCGGATCTTTGGGAATATGTGACGATATCAAAAAAAGATCTGATGAACTTATAAGTTTTTCAGATATGACTTTCCCTCATCAGCTGATGCGTGTTATACTTCTTGAGCAGGTATATCGTACATACAGGATAATTAATAACGAACCGTATCACAAATAGCAGGGGGTATTGTATGGAAACACTGATCTTGATCGTTGCAGTAATTGTTGCTGCAATATCTGTCTATTGGTATATAAAACTCATGACCAAGGACGATAAGAGCAAAAAGGAGATCTGGCTTGCGCTACTGTGCTTTTGGGGAGCTTTTATTTCAGTGGCGATAGCATATGTCATAATCGCAGGCAGGATCGGACCACAAGAGTAAATATTTTTTGATTTTTTTTAAAGACTCACGTATATTTGTGAGTCTTTTTATGTTATAATTGTAATGCATTTTATGTAAGGATAGGAGGTTGTAATTAATTATGGCTATGAGATTGGTTACCCGTTCAGACTTTGACGGACTGGCATGCGGTGCTTTGTTACTTGAAGCGGGGGTTATTGATCATTGGAAATTTGCTCATCCAAAGGATCTTCAGGACGGGCTTGTAGAGATAGATGAGAATGACTGTCTTGCTAATGTTCCCTTCGTTGAAGGATGTGGACTTTGGTTTGATCATCACTCAAGTGAGCATGAAAGACTTGCCCTTGAAGGAAAGTATAAAGGTGAAAGCCGTATTACTCCTTCATGTGCAAGGATCATATATGAATACTACGGCGGAGCTGAAAGATTTCCCAATTACCATGACATGATGATAGCTGTAGACAAGGTTGATTCTGGTAATCTTACTGTTGATGAGATCTTAAATCCTACAGGATGGATACTTGTTGGATTTTTGATGGATCCCAGAACAGGTCTCGGGAGATGGAGACAGTTCACAGTCAGCAATTATCAGCTCATGGAAAAACTCATGGTTGCATGTAAGGACAAGACAACAGAAGAGATCCTTGAGATGCCTGACGTGAAAGAGCGTATAGAAGTATACAATGAGCAGACAGCTAAGTTCAAAGAGATGGTAACTGCTCATACACGTGTTGAAGGCAATGTAATTATCAGCGATCTAAGAGGCGTTGATCCAATTTACACAGGTAACAGATTCATGATCTACAGCATGTATCCGGATCAGAACATCTCTGCATGGATTGTTGCAGGAAAGGGTGGACTCGGATGTTCAGCTGCTGTTGGATACAGCATCATCAATAAGTCATGCACGATTGATGTAGGAAGTCTGATGCTTAAATATGGCGGCGGCGGACACAAGAAAGTCGGTACATGTCAGTTCTCAGATGAGAACATGGGCAATCTTGACAATATGCTCAAAGAACTTTGCGAAATGGCTAATGCTTAAATGATTCAGACAATGGGGGTTGCTGATGGAAGACAGAATTTTTAACAACGAGCATGTTATTGCGTGGTTACAGTATTTTTCATCTCAGACAGACATAGATCTTGAGCATGTAAAGATACTCGATATTACACGAAAGAATAAAAACATCATTCCTGCCTGCGAAGCTCACAGATGTGTTTTGGTATTTACCGAAGCCGGGCATGCCGATATATTCTATCGCATGTACAATGCAGGACTTGGTGAATGCACCGTAATCTACAATGAAGGTTCAGAGCCTACAGGTCCTATAAAGCAGGATATTGTTGCAAATATGATCGACAGAGGCATAAACGCTTCAGCTGGAATGATCATTTTGAATCCCAATGCGAGAGCTGCCGTAAAGTTCGGCATGGATAACAGTGCACTTGTAAAGGGTTCTGTTAAGTATGTTGGCTCCGAGATAAGATCTATACTCCTATCAAAGATGCAGATCGAAGACGGAAAGAATATCTGTGTAATCTCGGGCGAATCGATTGTTGTTCAGTCTGCGATACTTGATGGCGAGGGTGAGATCATTGCTGTGGAATACAACGGCAATGACAGAAGAGCTCTTGAAGAAAACGCTGATCAGTTCGGACTCAATAACATTCATATAATCGATCATATAGATGAAGAAACACTTAAAGATCTTCCTGTGCCTGATGTAACGATGCTTGTCGCTTCTGCATCTATGGAAAAAGAGATCGATTGTCTATTAAAGATCAACCCTAAGATGGAATTCGTCATCTATACACTCGATTTTGTACTTGCTGCTTCAATGATCGATTACTGCAAGAAATTCTGTATTTCTGATCCTGAGATAATACAGGTATCTGTTGCTAAGGTTACAAGCAGACACACCTATGAACAGCAGCCTGCACCTTGGATAATCACATGCAAGGCAGGAGAATAAAAAATTGAATTAAAGAATGATAGAAGGCTCGGATGCATGTCATCCGGGCTTTTTCTGTATCTAAAATAAAACAGTTTGCTGATTGAATAATGATATCAAAAATAGTAAAATATATAAGACTATGGTCTATTATTCAAAGCAACAGGAGATTTAAAAATGGCATTATCAAAAAAGCCTGTTACAGGCATGAAAGATATACTTCCGAGAGAAATGGAGATACGTGATTATGTTATACGCATCATCAAGGATACATACAGAAAATTCGGTTTTACAGGTATTGAGACTCCATGCATGGAGAATATAGAGAATCTGACAAATAAACAGGGCGGAGAAAATGAGAAACTTATATTCAAGGTTTTAAAAAGAGGTGAAAAGCTAGACCTTTCTACTGCACAAAATGAAACAGATCTAAGCGATCTTGGTATGCGTTACGATCTTACGGTTCCGCTTGTAAGGTTCTACTCAAACAATAACGCTAATCTTGCAAGTCCCTTCAAGGCACTTCAGATCGGACCTGTGTGGAGAGCAGACAGACCTCAGAGAGGAAGATATCGTCAGTTTTATCAGTGTGATATAGATATACTCGGCGAGACATCAAACTTAGCAGAGATCGAGCTTATAACGGCAACGACAACCTGCCTTGGAAAACTCGGATTCAAGAATTTCGAGATAAGGATAAACGACAGGCGAATTCTTAAGGCTATGGCTAGTTATGCAGGATTTGCTGAGGAAAGCTTTGATGATGTGTTCATCATACTTGACAAGATGGATAAGATCGGACTTGACGGTGTAAAAGAAGATCTTATATCTCACGGATTTGAACAGTCCAATGTTGAAAAGTATCTCGAATTGTTTAAAGGGCTTGAAGAACACAAGACAGATGGTCTCGAATATATCAGTAACGCGCTTGGAGACAGCCTCAATGCTGAAGTCAAAGACTGGCTTGATGAGATAATAACCAGTGTCGAAGCTGCAAAGGCTGCACAGTTTGATATGGTATTTGATCCTACTTTGGTAAGAGGCATGAGCTATTATACTGGTACCATATTTGAGATCGCCATTCCTGAATTCGGAGGTAGCTGCGGAGGCGGAGGCCGTTATGACAAGATGGTCGGTAAATTTACCGGACAGGATACTGCAGCATGTGGTTTTTCAATAGGATTTGAACGTATTGTTCTTTTGCTGCTTGAACAGGATTTCAAGATTCCTGATGAAGGAAAGAAAATAGCTTTTCTTGTAGAAAAGAATATGCCTTCTGAAAGAATGAGTAATATCATGAAGGAAGCAAACGATATGCGAGCAAGCGGAAACATAGTACTCGTTTCTAGAATGAACAAGAATAAAAAATTCCAGAAAGAGCAGCTTGAAGCCCAGGGCTATACTGAGTTTAAGGACTTCTATGTTGATTCTTTAAAGAATTAGTAATAAAGGAGAATGAAAAAATGGCTGAATCAATGGTGGGACTAAAAAGAACCCACAGATGTACTGAAATTAACGAAAGCAATGTAGGAGAACAGGTTACCGTTATGGGCTGGGTGGGAACCCAGAGAAACAAAGGCGGTATCGTATTTGTAGATCTCAGGGACAGAAGCGGGATCTTACAGATCATATTTGAAGAAAACGATATAGGTGCTGAAGGATTTGAAAAGGCAAGCAAACTTCGAAATGAGGATGTTATCGCTGTTGTCGGAATCGTTGAAAACAGGGCTGGCGCAGTTAATGACAAGCTTGCGACCGGAAAGATCGAGATAAGAGCAAAGCAGATAAGAGTATTATCTCAGTCTGATGTACTTCCTTTCCCTATTGAGGAAAACTCTAAGACAAAAGAGGAACTCAGATTAAAATACAGATATCTCGATCTCAGAAGACCTGATCTTCAGAAGAACATCATGATGAGAAGTAAGATCGCATCTGAAATAAGGGCATTTATGGCTAATGAAGGCTTTATTGAGATAGAAACACCGATGCTCGGCAAATCAACTCCTGAGGGCGCAAGAGAATACGTTGTTCCTTCTCGTGTTCATCCTGGAAGCTTTTATACACTTCCTCAGAGTCCACAGCTGTTCAAACAGCTTTTGATGTGTTCAGGATATGACAGATATATACAGATCGTTAAATGTTTCAGAGATGAGGATTTAAGAGCCGACAGACAGCCTGAGTTCACACAGGTTGACATGGAGCTTTCATTTGTTGATGTAGAAGACGTACTTGATGTAAATGAAAGGCTTATAAAGCATGTTTGCAAGGAATCTATAGGTCTTGATGTTGCACTGCCTCTTCCGAGAATGACATGGCAGGAGGCAATGGACAGATTCGGTTCAGACAAACCTGATACAAGATTCGGACTTGAACTTGTAGATGTAAGTGATGTCGTTAAAAACTGCGGATTCGGAGTCTTTACATCAGCTCTTGAAAATAAAGGCTCAGTAAGAGGTATCAATGTAAAAGGTCAGGCAGCAATGCCAAGAAAGAAGATCGATGCACTTGTTGAGATGGCAAAAGGTAGCGGTGCCAAAGGTCTTGCATATCTTTGCATAAATGAAGACGGAACATATAAGTCATCATTCGCAAAGTTCATTACAGAAGAGGAATTGGATGCACTTGTTAAAGCTATGAGCGGTGAACCCGGCGATCTGCTCTTGTTTGCAGCTGACAAGAATAAGATTGTATGGACAGTTCTGGGCCAGCTTCGACTTGAACTCGGAAAACAGCTTGAACTCTACGATGAGAATCAGTTCAATTTCTTATGGATAACGGAATTCCCGCTCCTTGAGTGGTCTGATGAAGAAGAGAGATTCGTGGCTATGCATCATCCATTTACAATGCCTATGGATGAGGACTGGCAATACATAGATTCTGACCCCGGAAGAGTAAGAGCCAAGGCTTATGATATTGTATTAAACGGCGTTGAGCTTGGCGGAGGTTCTGTTCGTATACACCAGGCTGATATTCAGTCAAAGATGTTCGAAGTTTTAGGTCTTTCTCCTGAGACAGCACAGGAAAGATTCGGTTTCCTTCTTGATGCTTTCAGATATGGTGTACCTCCTCACGCAGGACTTGCTTACGGTCTGGACAGATTTGTTATGCTGCTAATGCATGCAGATTCTATCAGGGATGTAATAGCATTTCCCAAGGTTAAGGATGCCAGCTGCCTTATGACACAGGCTCCGAACGTTGTTCCTCAAAAACAGCTTGATGAGCTTTGTATTGAGATTAAAAAACCGGTTGAAGAATAAATATGATCTGTAAGGATTTTGAGACCAGGATACCTTATTTTCTGGAAGATAAACTGAATAAGAAGCAGGCAAAGGAATTCTTTGCACATATGCAGACTTGCGAAACCTGCAAGGAAGAGTTAAGAATTCAGTATCTTATCAAAGAGGGTACATTGCGCCTTGAAGACGGCGACAGCTTTGATCTTAATAAGGAACTTGATCTCAAGATTGAAAAAACAAAGAAAGCGATAAAGAAGCGTTCTATCGCAAACATGGTCATATATATCATGGAAGCTGTAGCAATCGCTGCAGTAGTATTCATATTGATCCTAGTATTCACATCCAGATGATTAAACTATGAGCAAACTAGTACTTATTGACGGACACAGCATTTTAAACAGAGCATTCTACGGCGTACCTTTGATGACAAATCCAAAAGGTATGCATATAAATGCGATATACGGTTTTTTAAACATCATGTTGAAGATACTTGATGAAGAAAAGCCTGATTTTCTATGCGTGGCTTTTGACAGAAAAGAAAAGACATTCCGTCATGAGATGTACGAGGCATATAAAGGTACAAGAAAACCTATGCCTGAAGAACTCCACGAACAGGTCCCTGTAATGAAGGAAATCCTAAATGCGATGCATATAACAATATGCGAAAAGCCTGGGCTGGAAGCTGATGATATACTTGGAACACTTGCAAAAACTGCTGAATCTGATGGCGTTGATGTAAGCTTAATATCCGGTGACAGGGATCTTTTACAGATAGCTACAGATAAGATTAAGATACGTATACCCAAAACCAAAGGTAACAAGACTGAGGTCGAGGATTATTATGCAAAGGATGTAATAGAAAAATATCAGGTAGATCCAATTACTTTTATTGATATGAAAGCCCTTATGGGAGATACATCCGATAACATACCCGGTGTTCCAAAGATCGGAGAAAAGACTGCTGCGCAGCTTCTTGTTGATTACGGATCTTTAGATGGGGTATATGAGCACCTTGATGAGATAACAAAAAAATCGATTCATGATTCGCTTGCCGAAAACAGACATTTGGCTGATCTGAGTAAGGCTCTTGCAACTATTAAGATCGATGCGCAACTGCCGATAAGCTATAAGGATGCCGTATTTGGTAACATATTTACAAAAGAAGCATATGACTATTTTGTTTCAAACAGCTTTAAGAAGTATCTGGACAGATTTGATACAGGTACGTTTGCTAATGCTGCAAAAGATATCGAGATCACATGGATCGAAGATCTTAGCGATTGTGAATCTTTATTTGTAAAGCTTGAATCATGCAAAGATGTCGCGTTTTCATTCGAACAGGAAAACGGAGAGATAATAAGCCTTTGCATTTCAGATGAAAAATCAAATTATATCATTCCCATATCAGGATTTATAACAGAAGCATACATTGCAGATAAGATAAGATCATTATCAAATAAGAATGATCTTTGTTGCTTTGATATTAAAAGGATATATCATCTGATAGGCAATGAAGATCTTGGAAAGATATTTGATCTTTTGCTGGCAGCATATCTTGTGAATCCGTTAAAAAGCGATTATACGATCGGTGATATTGCATCGGAGTATCTTGAGATACACATTCCCGACGCAAAAGAGATACTCGGTAAGATGTCTTTATCTGAAGCAGTTTTCATGGACAGAGATAATTATGCTAAATATGCAGGCTTCAGATCCTATGTTCTTTCCAAAACAAGAGATAAGATACATTCTTCTCTGAAAGAAAAAGAAATGACAGATCTCTATGAAAACATAGAATATCCGCTGGCTACAGTTTTATATGACATGGAGAAGGAAGGCATTACCGTTGACAGACAGGAACTTAAAGCTTACGGCGAATCACTTATAGGCAGAATAAATGAACTTGAAAAGACGATCTATGATCTTGCTGGTGAAGAGTTCAATATCAATTCTCCCAAGCAGCTTGGAGAGATCCTCTTTGAAAAGATGGGACTTCCGGGCGGAAAGAAGACCAAATCCGGATATTCAACAGCAGCTGATGTGCTTGATAAACTTGCCGAGGATTACCCGATTGTTAAAGATATATTGGAGTACAGAGGGCTTGTTAAACTAAAGAGCACATATGCTGAAGGACTTGCTGATACAATAAGATCTGACGGAAAGATCCATACCACATTCAATCAGACAATAACAGCGACAGGAAGAATAAGTTCGACTGAACCAAATCTTCAGAATATTCCCATGAGAATGGAACTGGGAAGAAAGATAAGAAAGTGCTTTATCCCCAAGCCTGGTTATGTATTTTTGGATGCAGATTATTCACAGATAGAGTTAAGACTGTTAGCTCATATGGCTGACGACAAGGATCTTTTAGAGGCCTATAGGTCAGAGGCTGATATACACAGGATAACCGCTTCAAAAGTATTCCATGTGCCGTTTGAAGAAGTTACAGATCTTCAGAGAAGAAATGCAAAAGCTGTTAACTTTGGGATAGTTTACGGTATTAGCTCATTTGGACTCAGTCAGGATCTGAGTATATCAAGAAAAGAAGCAAAACAGTATATTGAAGATTATTTTGAAACATATAAGGGTATCAAGAATTATCTAGATAACTGTGTAAAAAAAGCCAAGGAAAATGGGTACGTTACGACTCTTTACAAGAGACGCAGACCTATTCCTGAACTTTCAAGCTCTAACTTCATGACAAGATCGTTTGGAGAAAGAGTCGCAATGAACAGTCCTATTCAGGGAACTGCGGCAGATATCATGAAGATAGCCATGATCAATGTATATAACGCATTAAGAAACAATAATCTTGATGCAAAGATAATCGTTCAGGTTCATGATGAGCTTCTCATTGAAGTAAGCGAGAAAGATCTTGAAGCAGCAAGAGTCGTATTATACGAAGAAATGAAGAATGCTGCCAAACTAAATGTAAATCTTGAAGTTGATATACATGACGGAAAAGACTGGTACGAGGCTAAGTGATCGATATGATTACAATAGGTATCACAGGCGGCGTAGGCTGCGGCAAATCAAAGATACTTGAATATATAAAAGATAATTACAATTGCCTTATCATTACGGCTGATGATGTCGCAAACAGATTAAAAGAGCCTGGAGAAGCTTGCTATGAGCCGTTGATCAAGCTTCTCGGTGAAGGAATTCTTGATAAGGACGGGTTTATCGATAAAAAGAAAATGGCTGCAGAGATATTCGCAAGCGATTATCTTCTTGAAAAGGTCAATTCGATAATTCATCCGGCTGTTAAGGATTATATCCTTGATGTAAAAGAATCAGAAGAAAAAGCTGGCAAATATGATTATCTTTTTATAGAAGCCGCACTACTTATTGAATGTGGTTATAATGAATATGTCGATCAGATGTGGTATATATTCACTGATGAATCTATACGTATTCAAAGGCTGATAGACTCAAGAGGTTACAGCAAGGAAAAAATCAACATCATCATGGATGCGCAACTTAGTGAAGAACAGTTCAGAGCTGGAAGTGATTTTTGCATAGATAACTCTGGGACACTTAAAGAAACATACAGTCAGATTAAGAATAAAATGAAGGAATTAGAATCAGAAGATGGCAGAAAGTAGATTACCGGTTCAAACAGTATATGGTCTTGACATAGGTACACGAAGTGTCGTTGGTATAGTGGGCTATCGCAAGGGAAAAAAATTCGTTGTTACAGCTATGGCGAGAAAAGAACATGAGACCAGGGCAATGCTTGATGGTCAGATACATGATATCGCCAAGGTAGCGCAAACTATCAAGGATGTAACCGAAGAACTTGAGAGCAAGCTTAATACAAAGCTTAAAAGAGTATGTATCGCGGCTGCTGGACGTGTTCTTAAGACTGCAACTGCTCATACAGATATGGAGCTTGATGAGCTGAGGATAGTAAAGGAAGAAGACATCTATACGCTTAATGGTGCTGCTATTGAAGAAGCATACAAGAAATTCTTAAGTGAAAATGATATAGATATGAAGTTTTACTGTGTAGGAAGCAGTATAGTCAGATATTATCTTAATGATTTTCCTATAACAAATCTTGAAAACCATAAAGCTTCAAAGATAGGTGTTGATATTATTGCAACATTCCTTCCCGATGAAGTAGTCGACGGCCTTTATGCGGCTGTAGATATGGCAGGCCTTGAAGTAGCATCTCTGACACTTGAGCCTATCGCGGCCATTGGTCTGGCAATTCCTGAAAAATTCAGACTGCTCAATATTGCACTTGTTGACGTTGGAGCTGGTACATCCGATATTTCCATTACAAAAGACGGATCTATCATTGCATTCGGCATGCTCCCTACTGCCGGTGACAGCCTTACTGAAACCATAGCAAATCACTGTATGGTGGATTTCAATACCGCTGAAAAGATTAAGAAGCAATCAACAGCAAAAACAAAGATAAGCTACAAGGATATCATGGGGACCAAGATGACGATATCCAAGGATGAGATAACCAAACTAGTAGCTTCTGATGTCGATAATATGGCAAGTCTTGTTGCAGATAAGATCGTAGAATTAAACGGAGGGAAACCTGTTGGAGCAGTATTTGTTGTGGGAGGTGGAGGAATATTCCACGGCTATACACTTGCTCTTTCAAAAAAGCTTGGCATCATCAAGTCAAGGGTGGCGATTCGTGGTAAAGAAGTAATGGATGACATCATATTTGAAGATACTTCGATAAAAGCTGATTCACTGCTAGTAACTCCGATCGGTATCGCTCTAAGCTTCTATGAGGAAACTAATAATTTCATATACGTTGATTTTAATGGTAGCCGAGTGAAGATATATAACAATAACAGCCTTACAGTAATGGATGTTGCGATGCAGACCGAATTTCCTTCAAACGGATTCTTCCCCAAGTCAGGAAAGCCTATTACTTATAAGCTGGACGGAACTGAAAGAATGGTCAGAGGACAGTTGGGTGAGCCTGCTGTGATAACCGTAAACGGAGAAGTTGCTAATATGCATACTCCGGTCAAGGAACATGACATCATAGAAGTCAAGGAATCGACTGCCGGAGGCGAAGCAACTCTTAAAGTAAGCGATCTGCCCGGATATAAGGATACTATCAAGTTTAAGGTTAATTCATTGGAAGTTAAGATGCCGAAATTTGTTTCGGTCAACGGTGAACTTGAATCAGAATATTATGAGATTAAAGACAAAGATGAAATTAACATACTTGATTACTATACCGTAGAACAGATTATGCAGTTTATGGATATAGATAACAAGGAAGATGCTATATGCATGGTCAATAATATGCCTGCGGACAATGATACCAAGGTGTATGAAAACTTTTCTGTTGAATGGAAGAGTAAGGAGTCATTAAGCTATGATGATCTTCCAAAAGACGATGAATCAAATAAAGAAACATCTGAAATAAACAAAGATAGAGACAGTGAGAAAATTAAGAACGACTCATCATCAAGAAAGATCACAGTAATCGTTAACGGTAAACCGGTGATACTTGATAAAAAATCAAAGTACGTCTTTGTTGATATCTTTGACAAGATAGATTTTGATCTGTCCAAACCTAAGGGAAATATCGTCACAACTAAAAACGGACAGGAAGCAGAATATATGGAAGAAATACACGATGGTGACGTTATCGAAGTATTCTGGGAGAATAAGTAATGCGTTTCGCACCGATAGCTAGCGGAAGCAGCGGTAACTGCATATATGTCGGAAGCAATAATACACATCTGCTTGTTGATGTCGGAATAAGCGGCAAAAGAGTAGACGAAGGACTTAAAAATCTTGATCTTACAGGACAAGATATCGACGGCATTTTAATAACCCATGAGCATGTTGACCATATCGGCGGTCTTGGCGTTTTATGCAGGAAATACAGTATTCCCGTATATGCAACAAGAGATACGATTTTGGCAATAAAATCATACAATTATCTTGGAAAAGTAGAAGATGATATATTTCATCCCATAGCACCGGACGTTGATCTTAAGATCAAGGATATGACAATCAAAGCTTTTAGGATAAACCACGATGCATCAGACCCTGTAGCATATACGTTTTGTGCAGATGGGAAAAAGATCGCGATTGCGACAGATATGGGTACATACAGTGAGTACACTGTCGAGAATCTAAAAGGAATGGATTCTTTACTGATTGAAGCAAATCATGATGTAAGAATGCTTCAGGTAGGACCTTATCCATATCCTTTAAAACAGAGGATATTATCAGATTCCGGGCATTTATCTAATGAGCTTTCGGGTAGGCTGATATCATCTATATTAAACGATAATATAGACAACATTTTCCTCGGTCATCTTAGTAAGGAAAACAATCTGCCGGAACTGGCATATGAAACAGTACGTGTCGAGATCGACATGTCTGACAATAAATACAGATCAAATGACTTTAAGATCATGGTAGCAAAACGTGATCAGATGTCACAAGTTGTCAATCTATAAAGGAAAGGAAGTATATTTAAGTGAATAAGACTATCATTACAGTAGTAGGACATGATACTGTTGGTATCATAGCAAAGGTATGTACATATCTTGCAGATAACAACATAAATATTCTAGATATCTCTCAGACTATATTACAGGGATATTTCAACATGATGATGATCACTGATATGACCCAGGCTACAAAGCCTTTCGGCGAGATCAGTGATGAGCTCTCTGAACTTGGAAATAGCATCGGGGTTATAATCAAATGTCAGAGAGAAGAAATATTCAACAGCATGCACAGAATATAATTAGGAAGGATCATTTCCGATATGATAAACATTTTTGAAGTCGCTGAGACCAATGACATGATCGAAAAGGAAAACCTTGATGTCAGAACAATAACTCTTGGCATCAGCCTGCTCGATTGTATAGACAGTGATGTAAATAAGCTAAATGAAAATATTTTTAATAAGATATGCACTGTAGCAAAAGATCTTGTAAAAACAGGAGAGGAAATATCTAAGGAGTTTGGAATACCGATAGTAAACAAGCGTATCAGTGTAACACCTATTGGCTTGATTGGTGCATCTGCATGCAAAACAACGGATGATTTTGTAAGTATAGCAAAAACACTTGATAGAGCAGCAAAAGATGTCGGTGTAAACTTTATCGGAGGATATTCAGCACTGGTTGCAAAAGGAATGACACCTGAAGAAGAATTGCTTATCAGATCTATTCCTGATGCACTCTGTTCTACCGAAAGAATAATGAGCAGCGTTGTTTTAGGTTCAACCAGAACAGGACTTAACATGGATGGTGTTAAGTTAATGGGAGAAGTAATTAAAGAAACAGCTGTAAAAACCAAGGATGCAGATTCTATCGGATGTACTAAGCTCGTTGTACTTTGCAATGCTCCTGATGACAATCCCTTCATGGCCGGCGCATTTCATGGTGTAACTGAAGCTGACAGTATAATCAATGTAGGTGTATCTGGCCCAGGAGTAGTTAAATATGCTCTTGAAAAAGTAAGAGGACAGAATTTTGAAGTATTATGCGAGACCATAAAAAAGACTGCATTTAAGGTTACAAGAGTTGGTCAGATGGTTGCTTTAGAAGCATCAAAACGTCTTAATATACCATTCGGTATAGTTGATCTAAGCCTTGCACCTACACCTGCCATAGGTGACAGTGTTGCAGATATATTATGCGAGATAGGACTTGAACAGACCGGAGCTCCCGGAACTACAGCTGCACTAGCCCTTTTAAACGATCAGGTTAAAAAGGGAGGCGTCATGGCATCTAGCTATGTAGGAGGCTTAAGCGGAGCATTTATTCCTGTCAGCGAGGATCAGGGAATGATAGATGCAGTAAATGCCGGTGCCCTGACTATCGAAAAACTTGAAGCAATGACATGTGTATGCTCTGTAGGACTTGATATGATCGCAATTCCCGGTGATACACCAAACACAACGATTTCGGGAATAATAGCCGATGAACTTGCTATAGGAATGATAAATCAAAAAACTACTGCTGTAAGAATAATCCCGGTTATAGGAAAAGGGGTTGGTGATAATGTTGAATTCGGCGGTCTTTTAGGACATGCACCTATTATGCCGGTTAACGGATTCAGCTGTGAAGCATTTGTTAACAGGGGAGGAAGAATTCCTGCTCCAATACACAGCTTTAAGAATTAAGGAGGTTACTAATGGGCAATGTTATAGCAAAAAATCCGATAATGCCGGGGTTTTATCCCGATCCTTCTATTTGCGCTGTTAATGGTGACTATTATCTATGCAATTCTACATTTGCATACTTTCCAGGGCTTTCTTTAATGCACAGCAAGGATCTTGCTCATTGGGAACAGATTGGAAACGTACTTAATAGACATTCTCAGCTCCCTCTTGAAGGTGCAGATCACTCACAAGGTTTATTTGCTCCGACAATAAGATATTATAAGGGCGTATTTTATGTCATATGTACTAATGTTACTCATGGCGGTAATTTTATTGTTACAGCTACTGATCCTGAAGGACCATGGTCAGAACCTCATTACCTTGTTGACGCTGACGGTATTGACCCTTCACTTTTCTTTGATGATGACGGAAAATGCTACTACATCGGCACTCATCCTAATCCTGACGGTGTAAAGTATAATGGTGACTGGTACATATACATATGTGAAGTTGATCTTGAAAACTGGAAGCTAAAAGGCGAAAAGAAAAATGTATGGAACGGAGCTCTTAAAGGATGTATATGGCCTGAAGGACCACACATCTATAAAGAAAACGGATATTACTATATAATGCATGCAGAAGGCGGAACCGGCCCTGAGCATTCAGTTATGATATGCAGGAGCAGAGATATATGGGGCCCTTATGAGAATAATCCCAAGAACCCAATTCTAACACACAGACACCTTGGAAAAGATTATCCGATCAAGTATGTTGGTCATGGAGATATAATCAAGACACCTGCAGATGAATGGTTCATGACTGTTCTTGCAGTAAGACCTCTTGAAAGATATACAACAATGGGCAGGGAGACATTTCTTGCAAAGTTTATCTGGGAAGATGACTGGCCGGTCGTAAATCCCGGTATCGGAATGCTCAGTGATACTGTCGAGATAAATCTTCCTGAATGGAGTCCTTTAAAAGATCCTGAGTCTTATACAAACAGGACTCGCAGGAAAACTGCTATTCCCGGGACGGAAAGAGAATATGTTTTCGCAAATATGAAAGAACTCGGAGATGAATTCCTGTTCCTTAGAAATTATCCTGAAGACATGTATGAGCTAAGTGAAGGAGAAGGGCTAAAATTAAAAGCTGGAAAAGATGATATAAAAGCAGTTGCTTCGCCCTCATATATCTGCATCAGGCAGCAACACCATCATTTTAAGTCTTCAGCATATTTTGATATATCATCACTTAAGAAAGATGAAAGTGCCGGACTAGTTTTGATGCAGAATAATCTTTACAATCTCAGGGCAGAGGTCAAAAATGAAGTATGCTATATGATCTTATGTCAGAATGGTGAAGATACTGTTATTGGATCTGTTGATGCCAATGTTGTTAAAAAGGATGGATGTATAGAATTAACAATTCTGGTTGACGGTTTAAAGACAAAAGTATACGCTTCTGATGTTGATCTTGGGGAAGCTAAAGTAGCTGAACTGTCTACGGAGGTTGCCGGTGGATTTGTTGGATGCTGTATAGGAATATATGCTTCAGCTAACGGCTGTGACAGCGATACAAAAGTAACGTTTAAAGACTTCACATATAAAGCATTGTAATGATAAGAAAAAGGGTCGCGATTGCGGCCCTTAAATTATTATCATTTGTCTGGTATATTCATTCTGTTTATCTTTATTCTGGTATTTGCAAGCGGATACGAAATCATATATATGAGCAGCTTCAATATCCTTGCCAAGTGATATCATGGCTTTATCATCAAGAATACTTGCTGCATCTGCCAGTTTGGAGACAAGAGGAATAGTTGAATTCTTTCCTATTATCGAAAGTAACTGTTCACTATCTTTCCTGAAGCCTAAAATTCTGGCATAACTTGCTTTCTTGTAATCAGCAAAAACATCCTTTTTTATATCAAGCAAAATATGAGTCAGGCATCTGCTGATTCTTGAATATGTAATGTCCTTTGTCTTTAAGAGAGAACAGAACTGATCGAAGGATTCAAAATGAGGCAGATGATTCTTTATCTTATCTGAAAGTTCCCTTGTCACATCAAGATAATCCTCATAACCCTTATAATATTCATGAAGAGCCTTGTAGCCGACTTCCCTTGAGAAATTATTACTTACAAGAGGATAACTCTTACCAAGTCTTTCCAGTAATATATCGTATGTAGTCGGAGGTACATGATTGATGATGGGAGATAGAGGCTCGCTCATTGCCTGTCTAACTGCTGTCGATCCGACGAAAGACATATATGTGCTGATACCAACATCGCTTTTTTCATCAGAATGCAGATATGAATCATCATTTAGTACAAAATCATAGCTTGAAAGGATTGCCTCTCTGATAGCTGTAGCTGAACTGTATGAACGGATATTGAGTTCGATTTCGTTATAATTGCTGCCGATCCTTTTTATCGGAACGGGTTTTATTGAACTGTTAAGATTGTGAAGCGCTTTGCGGTACTCAGTAGCAAGAATATTATTCGGCTTGCAGAGGCCTTCCACTATATGTTCATTAAAATGATTTAAAAGAGCAAGTTCCCTGGCCTTTGGATATGAATTGCCTGCTTTCATGAACTCAGAGATCTCTTTGGCAAGATCTTCCTGATGCTCTAACATAAACTTTGTTACATCTTCTAGCGCCTGATCGGAAGGAGACTCACAACCAAAACTTAATTCGTCAACACAGCAAAGAGAATCAAGTAATGAAATTCCGCCCATTGCGAAGTCAGCTGCAGCTGCTGTAGAAAAAATGACCGGAAGCTCTATCACAAGATCAACTCCGCTTTTAAGAGCCATAGTAGTTCTAGAATATTTGTCGATAATTGCAGGACCGCCACGCTGAACCCAGTCACCGCTCATTACAGAGATGACATAGTCTGATCCATCCTCTTTAACTTTGTCTATCTGATATTTATGTCCGTTGTGAAAAGGATTGTATTCACATATTATTCCTGTTATTTTCATAGCAAATGATATTATAGCATATTGTCCTTGATTTGATACAATTTTTTAATACTTTTTTCTTGTATACAAAATGAATGAATAATATAATTATAAACAGGTAAAGCAAAACTATCGGAGGGTTTGATATGTCTGGATATATAGAGAAAATAAAGGAACGAGCAAGGGCTGATGTTAAGACGATCGTAATGCCGGAAACAAATGACAAGAGGATCATCATAGCCGCTGCACATATAATAGAAGAAGGCATTGCAAATATAATCCTAGTAGGAAATAAGGAAAAGATCATGGACGGTGCCGGATGGCTTGAAGTCGATCTTTCTAAGGTTCAGATCGTTGAACCGAGTTCAACAGATAAACTCGATGAATATGTAGATCTTTTATATGAAACAAGAAAAAGCAAGGGTATGACTCCTGAAAAAGCGAGAGAGATGCTTCTTACTGATCCGCTTGTTTTCGGAGTTATGATGGTCAAAGCAAATGATGCTGACGGGATGGTTGCAGGTGCATGTCACGCTACAGCAGATGTATTAAGACCTGCTCTTCAGATCCTTAAGACTGCTCCTGGTGTTAAGCTTGTAAGCGGCTTCTTCATACTTGATGTACCAAACAGCCCATTTGGAAATAATGGAACATTCCTTTTTGCTGATTGCGGACTGAATCAGGATCCAACCAGTGAAGAACTTGCACATATTGCGTACTCATCTTCAAAGAGTTTTAAAAACCTAGTTGGTGGCAAGCCAATCATCGCTATGTTGAGTCATTCAACTAAAGGCAGTGCAAAGCATCCTCTTGTTGACAAAGTTACCAAGGCTGTTGAATATGCACATGAGTTTTATCCGAATCTTACACTTGATGGAGAACTCCAGACTGATGCAGCTATAGTTCCTGCTGTTGCAAAGAACAAAGCACCTGGCAGTGAAGTTGCAGGAAAAGCAAATGTGCTGATATTCCCCAATCTTGACGCTGGAAATATCGGTTATAAGCTTGTTGAAAGACTAGGCGGTGCAGATGCATACGGACCAATGCTTCAAGGCATAGCTCGTCCTGTAAATGATCTTTCTCGCGGATGCAGTTGGGAAGATATAGTAGGCGTTGTAGCTCTTACTGCTGTACAGGCGCAACTGGTTTAAAATTTTATGTTGACAAAGACTGACCAACTATGTATAATAGCAAAAGTGTTAAGTTGCAGAAGTAAGGAGGTGTAACGGCATGTCAATTTGTCCTAAGAATAAATCTTCTAAAGGAAGAAGAGACAAGAGAAGAGCCAATTGGAAGATGAGTGCTCCGACACTTGTAAAG